>Ga0208277_1001457_pt1 | contig 13739 bp, 29 predicted proteins | sample ETNtaG_5_FD_185782 | JGI IMG/M metagenome (GOLD analysis project Ga0208277, IMG submission 185782) | Marine microbial and viral communities from oxygen minimum zone, Eastern Pacific Ocean - ETNP201406SV205 (SPAdes) (version 2) | ecosystem: Environmental > Aquatic > Marine > Oceanic ...
TATCAGAGAAGGTGGTAGAACAGTAGGAGCAGGACAGGTAACAAAAGTTATTGAGTAATAAAAATAACCGGGAGTAGAATTAAACTCCCGGTTTTTTTTTGAGGAAAAATGGCAAAACAAGAACAGCAGATAAGAATAAAACTAAAAGCATACGACAATTATGTCGTAGATGAGTCTGCGCGTAAAATTGCTGAAACCGTTATGAAGACTCAAGCAAAAGTTAAAGGTCCTATACCATTACCAACACAAATTCATAGATATTGTGTAATTAGATCACCCCATGTTGATAAGAAATCAAGAGAACATTTTGAAATGAGAATTCATAAAAGACTTATTGATATTGTTGAGCCAACTCCAAAAACAGTAGATTCTTTAATGAGGTTAGACTTGCCAGCCGGTGTAGAGGTGGAAATTAAATTATGAACACCTTAATTGCAAAAAAAGTTGGAATGACTCAGATTTTTGATGAGAACTCATCTGCTTTAGGGGTAACAGTTCTTGATGTCTCAGATTGTAGGATTGTTCAGGTGAAGTCTGAAGACAAAGATGGTTATAATGCTGCACAATTAACTATAGGTACAGCTAAAAATGTTAATAAACCAATATCTGAACATTATAAAAAATATAATGTAGAGCCAGGTCAAGGGTTGTATGAAGTTCCTATAGATCCTGACTCAGGTCTTGAATCAGGCATGCAAATTAATGTAATTGATTTTTTTGAAGTAGGTCAAAAAGTAGATATTACAGGCTATTCAAAAGGACATGGGTTTACCGGTGTTATGAAAAGATATAATTTTTCAGGACAAAAAGCAAGCCATGGAGTTCATAAGGTTCATAGAGCAGGTGGTTCTATAGGAAACGCATCTTATCCGGGACATGTATTTAAAGGTCAGAAGATGGCAGGGAGAATGGGAAATGAGAAGAACACCATTCAATCAGTTACTGTTGTAGGTATAAATGAAGAGAAGAACTATCTTTTAGTGAATGGTTCTGTACCAGGAAAAAAAGGAAACATAGTTCAGATTAGATCAGCTGTAAAATTTCTCTCTACTAATGGAAGTAGTGTAACTTCTGGCAAAGTAATAGAGAGATCCCAAGGACAAGCGTCAGCTTCAGAAGAAGAGTAAATAATGAGTGTTAAATTAGATACATATATTACAAAAGAAAATAAAATTTCAAAAAAGCAATACCCAATTACTACTACTGATGAAATTAATATAGGTTTATTGCATCAAGTTGTTACTTCAAATAGAACAAACCACAGGAACAATACAGCATCAGTTAAAACAAGAGCTCAAGTTTCGGGAACTGGAGCAAAGCCTTGGGCCCAAAAAGGAACAGGTAGAGCACGACAAGGTTCTTTAAGATCTCCTCAGTTTGTTGGTGGAGGAGTTGCTCATGGACCAGGAGGTAGGATTTATAAAGACAGAACTCCAAAGAAAATGAAAAGAAAATCTTTAACTATGGCTTTATCTCAACGCATCAAAGAGGATGCTGTTTTTGTAATTGATGCTAGTGATATGGATAAACCTTCATCTAAATTAGCTTCATCAATCCTTGGAGAGTTTGATATTGATAAGTCATTCACATTTGTTTATGGAGAGAATGATGATGTTCTTATGAAATCATTTAGAAACTTAGATAAATCAAATATTGTATCTTATTTAAAGCTTTCAACTTTTGATGTCATATCTACTGATTTTACAGTTTTTTCTCAAAGTGCAATTAATTTAATATCAGGAGATAAAGAATGAAATATTTAGAAGATGTATTAATTGCACCACTTATTTCAGAAAAATCTTATGACAGAATTGCTGATTCGAATTCATATACTTTTTTTGTACACTCAAATTCAAACAAACCAGAAATTAAAAGAGCTGTACAGGAGTTGTTTGATGTAGATGTACTTTCGGTTAATACAATGTACAGAAAAGGCAAGAAGAAAAGATTTGGATATGTACTTGGGCAACAAAGCACAAGAAAAATAGCAATAGTAACCCTCCAAGAGGGCCAAACTATAGAGGCTTTCGGAGTTTAGTTATGGGCTCAAAGAAAATTAGACCAGTTACACCAGGAATGAGAGGACAAGTTTCCGGTGATTTTAAAGAAATTACTAAATCAAAACCAGAGAGGTCACTAGTTGATTCTAAAAAGTCTACAGGTGGAAGAAATAATAAAGGTCGTATTACTTCTAGACACAGAGGTGGAGGTCATAAACAAAAATATAGAATAGTTGATTTCAAAAGAGTTAAGGATGGTATACCAGCTAAGGTTGCAGCTATAGAATACGATCCAAATAGAAATGCAAGAATAGCATTGCTTCATTATGTTGATGGTGAAAAATCTTATATCATTGCACCTGACGGTTTATCAGTCGGTAATTTTATTGAGTCTGGACCAAAATCTGATATTAAAGATGGAAATTGTTTACCTTTAAGAAATATTCCTGCAGGAACTTTTGTACATGGAGTTGAGCTACGTCCAGGTGGCGGTGCAAAAATGGCTAGATCAGCTGGTTCCTCAGTTCAATTGATGAGCAAAGAAGGAGGGCTTGCATTATTAAGATTACCTTCTGGTGAAATGAGAACAGTTCCAATGGACTGTCGTGCAACTATAGGAACTGTTGGTAACGCTGAAGCAGAGCTTACAAAATTAGGAAAAGCTGGAAGGAAACGTTGGAAAGGCGTAAGGCCACAGACAAGAGGTGTTGCAATGAACCCAGTTGACCACCCATTAGGTGGAGGAGAAGGGAAATCATCAGGTGGTAGAACACCTGTTAGCCCATGGGGGAAACCAGAAAAGAAAACTAGGAAAAAGAAAAAATATAGTAACAAATCAATTGTTAGAGGAAGATCTCAGAAAGGTAGAGGTTAAATTATGTCAAGAAGTCTAAGAAAAGGACCATTTGTTGACAATCACCTTTTAACAAAAGTAGAGAATGCACAAAATAGTGGAGATAAAACAGTTATTAAAACTTGGAGTAGGCGTTCGACTGTTGTTCCTGAAATGGTTGGGTTAACTCTAGCTATTCACAATGGTAGGCAACATTTACCAGTATTTATAACAGAAGCAATGGTAGGTCATAAGTTAGGGGAGTTTGCACCTACAAGAACATTTAGAGGACACCCAGGACAGTCAACATAATGGAAAATCAAGTAATTAAAGCAAAAAGTAAATATTTAAGACAGTCTCCTTATAAGGTTAGATTAGTTTTAAATCTGATAAGAGGTCTAGAGGTAAAAGAGGCATTAGATGTTCTTACATTCACTAAAAGAAAAGCTGCTGATGAAATAAAACAAGTTTTAGAAAGTGCAATTGCAAATGCAGAAACAAATTTAGGGTTAAACTCCTCAAACCTTTATATATCAAAGGCTATTGCAGACGAAGGACCAACTTTAAAAAGATTTAGACCGAGAGCAAGAGGAAGAGCTGGAAGAATAAATAAAAGAACCTCTCATTTAACAATTGAATTAGAAAGTGTAGAAGAATAATGGGTCAGAAAACACATCCTTACGCATTCAGAATTGGCATAGTTAATGACTGGAAGTCAAGATGGTTCAGCGATAAAGATTATAAAAAATTAGTGAATCAAGATTACAGGATAAGAGAATTTCTTTCTTCTCAGTTAATAAAAGGTGCTGTTTCAAGAATTGATATAGAAAGAACAAGAGACAAAGTACAAGTAGACATTCATACAGCAAGACCAGGTGTTGTAATTGGTAGAAAAGGAACAGAGGCAGATAGATTAAGAAAAGGACTAGAAGAATTATCTAATCAGCCAGTAAAGTTAAATATTATTGAAGTAAGAGATGCAGAGCTAGATGCTCAATTATTAGCTCGTGCTATTGCAGATCAGCTTGAAAGCAGGGTCGCTTTTAGAAGAGCAATGAAGCGTGCCGTGTCAGCTGCACTAAAAGCCGGAGCAGAAGGCGTAAGAGTTGAATGCTCAGGAAGATTAGGTGGAGCAGAAATGGGAAGACGTGAATGGTATAGAGAGGGAAGAGTACCACTTCACACATTAAGAGCGGATATAGATTTTGGGAGAGCAGCTGCCCATACAACAGTAGGGGCTTTAGGTGTAAAAGTTTGGGTTTATAAAGGAGATGTAGTTGCTTCAAATAAGTTAAGACAAGAAAAAATAGCTGCTGAGGCAAGTTTAGCTAGTGGAGGTCCATCAAGCGGAAGAGTAAAATCTGTAAAATCAAGAGTTGAGGCTGCTGTTGGTGAATCTAAAGATTCTAAAATATTGGAAGCTGGCGGTGGTAAGAAATCAGGAGAAACAAATTCAAAGATAGTTGAAGCTGGTGGAGGAACAAAAATAACTCCAGTAAAAGCTCAGGAACAATTTGAAGAAGAAAAATCAATATTGGAAGAAGAATAAGTTATGTTAATGCCTAAGAAAACAAAATATAGAAAATCCCACAGAGGAAGAAGAAAAGGAATGTCCAAAGGGGGAAATGAGGTTCAGTTTGGAGATTATGGCCTACAAGCTGTTGAAACTTCATATATAACAGGTAGGCAAATTGAAGCTGCAAGAATAACTATTACAAGAACTATGAAAAGAGGAGGGAAAGTATGGATAAATATATTTCCTCATAAACCAGTTACACAAAAACCTGCGGAAGTTCGAATGGGGTCAGGTAAAGGTAATGTAGAATATTATGTTGCTGTAGTTAAACCAGGAAGAATTATTTTTGAAATCTCAGGAGTTCCAGAAGAAGTAGCAAGAGAAGCTATGAGAAAGGCTGGACATAAATTACCAATTAGAACAAAGTTTGTTAAGAGGAATGTATGAGTATTGAGAATTTAAGAGAGTTGTCAGTTTTGGAACTAGAGAATAAGATTTTAGATCTTAAAAAAGAGTTAATGGAATCAAGGTTTTCATTAGCAACTAGTCAGATTGAGGATACTTCAATTTTTAAAAAAATTAAAAAAGAAATTGCACAAGCAAGTACTGTACTAAACCAGAAAAGAAGTGAAATTCAAATGAAAGAGATCACAAATGAGTAATTTAGATAGGACCTCAAGAAAAGTTAGAACTGGTGTAGTTGTTTCTGACAAAAGACAAAATACGGTTACAGTTGCCATAGAGCTTCAGTATCCACATCCTAAATATGGAAAAATTGTTAAAAAAACTAGAAATTTGCATGTTCATGATGAAAAGTTTGATTCTAAAATTGGTGATACCGTAGAAATTATGGAAACTAAGCCACTCTCTAAAACAAAAAGATGGAGAGTTGTAGAAGTAATTGAGAGGGCTAGATGATACAGAAAGAATCTAGGCTTAAAGTTGCAGATAACTCTGGAGCAAAAGAAGTCTTATGTATAAAAGTTAAAGGGAGTTCCAGAATTAGATACGCAGGAATGGGAGATGTATTTACAGCAACCGTAAAAGATGCTATTCCAGGTGGCCAGATAAATAAAGGAGATATTGTTGAAGCTGTTGTTGTTAGGACAAGTAAAGAAACTAGAAGAAAAGATGGAACATATATAAGATTTGATGAAAATGCTTGTGTTATATTGAACGAACAAAATCAACCAAGAGGTACAAGAATTTTTGGGCCAGTAGGGCGAGAGCTTAGAGAGAAAAAATTTATGAGAATAGTTTCACTTGCTCCAGAGGTAATTTAATGAAGATAAAAAAAGGAGACACAGTAAAAATTATTTCAGGTAAAGATAACGGTAAGGAGGGTAAAGTTCTACAAGTTCTTCCAAGAAAAAAACTCGTTTTAGTGGAAGGTGTTAATATCTCAAAAAAGCATCAAAAACCTCAAGGCCAAACAATGCAAGGTGGTGTAATTGATAAAAGTATGCCAATCGATATTTCAAATGTTGCTTTAGTGGTTAAGAAGAAAAGCGGGAGAGTAAGTTATAAATTTGATAAAAATGGAAATAAGTTTAGAGTGCTTGCACAAACAGGAGATGAGGCATGATACCAAGGCTTAAGGAAAAATATAATTTAGAACTTTCTGGAGAAATTCAGAAAGAACTCAAATTAAGTAATATAAATCAAATTCCGACTTTAGAAAAAATTGTAATCAATATTGGTGATGGCAAAGCAGCAACTGACGGAAGAGCACTCGAATCAATGGTTGATGAGTTAACTGCTATTTCCGGTCAAAAGCCTGTTGTTAAAAGAGCAAAAAAATCTATTGCAGGATTTAAGATTAGAGAAGGTATGCCTATAGGTACATCTGTAACTATAAGAGGTGATAGAATGTGGGAGTTTTATGATCGATTTGTTCAAGTTGTGGTTCCTAGAATTAGAGACTTTAGAGGTTTTAGTGTTAAATCATTTGATGGTAAAGGTAATTATTCGTTAGGGTTGAATGAACAATTAGTGTTTCCTGAAGTTGAATACGATAAAGTTAGAGATATTAGAGGTATGAATATTACAATTTGTACAACAGCTAACGATAATAATGAAGGATATGTATTATTAAATTCCTTAGGCTTTCCATTTAGGGAGAATTAAATATGGCTAAAACAAGTAAAGTAGTTAAAAATAACAAGAGGCTTGAAACAGTCGGGTTTTACCATGAACGAAGAAAAGAATTATTAAAGGTAATTAAAGATCCAAACTCTTCATATGATGAAAAAAGAGAAGCTCAGAAAAAGATTGCAAAAATGCCAAGAGATGCATCAGCAACTAGACATCGAAATAGGTGTGAAGTTACTGGGAGGCCAAGAGGCACCTTAAGAAAATTTGGAATGTCTAGAAATACATTTAGACATTTAGCATTAAAAGGAGAGCTTCCTGGAATAAAGAAAGCTTCATGGTAACTATGGTTTCTGATCCTATTTCCGATTTATTAACTCGATTAAGGAATGCTTCAATGGTTTCAAAATCTAGTGTGGAGATACCTCATTCAAAATTTAAATTTCAACTAGCTAGCCTATTAAAAGAGGAAGGTTACGTTTCTAATGTCAAGGTTGAAGGAGATGGGACAAAAAAAATAATTACTATTGAGCTTAAGTATTCAGAAGAAGGAGACTCAGTTATTTCCGGAATGAATAGGTTGTCAAAACCAGGAAACAGAGTTTATTCTAGCTTTGATAATTTACCAAGAAATAATGGCGGTTTAGGCACAGTAATTGTTTCAACTTCTAGAGGACTTTTGTCAGACTCTGAAGCAAGAAAAAGAAAACTTGGTGGAGAATTAATTTGTGAGGTGTGGTCATGAGTAGAATTGGAAATAAGCCAATTACCATTCCAGAAGGTATTGAAGTAAGAATTGATAATTTTGAAATTATTGCAAAAGGTCCAAAAGGCGAATTAAGAACACAAATTGTTGATGAAAGAATAAAATTTGAAATAAATGAAGGAACATTAATTTTTTCTAGACTCTCTGACGAGAAGGAAGTTAAGAGTTTGCATGGTTTATATAGATCATTAGTAGCAAATAATATAGTTGGAGTTTCAGAAGGATATAAAAAAACTTTATCTCTACAAGGTGTTGGACATAGAGCAACTCTAAAAGGAAATGATATAGAGATATTATGTGGTTTTTCACATCCTGTTATATATAAAAAAGTTGAAAATATAAATTATGAAGTGCCCGATCAAAATACAATAATAGTTTCTGGTATAGACAAAGCTCTTGTTGGCCAAGTAGCAGCAAATATTAGAGCAATTAAACCTCCTGAACCTTATAAAGGTAAGGGAATAAGATATGAAGATGAATACGTAAGAAGAAAAGCAGGTAAGGCTGCTGTAGCAACTGCTGGAGCTTAAAGTATATGCAAGTAAAAAATAAAAACGCAAGGCATAAAAGAAAGATTAGGATTAGGAAAAAGATCAATGGTTTAGAGACTAAGCCAAGATTGGCTGTTTATAAAAGCAATAAGAATATTTATATTCAAGCTATAGATGATTTAAATCAAAAAACAATTGCAACTTCAAGTTCATTGTCTGGAGACTTAAAATCAGAAAATTTATCATTAGAAACTGCAAAAAAAGTTGGTGAAACTATGGGAGAAAAGCTAAAAGAACTTGGAATTAGTGAAGCAGTTTTTGATAGAGGTGGATATATTTACCACGGCAGAGTAAAAGCATTAGCAGACGCAATAAGGGAAAAGGGAATAAATTTCTAATGGCTGAAGTAGAATTTCAAGAAAGTGTAATTCATATCAATAGAGTTGCGAAAGTTGTTAAAGGCGGTAGGAATTTTGCATTTACAGCACTAGTTGCAGTTGGAGATGGAAATGGTAATGCTGGCATAGGTTATGGTAAAGGATCAGAAGTTCCATTAGCAATACAAAAGGCTATAGAAAATGCAAAGAAGAATATCCATAGTATCCCAATGGCAGGATCAACTATTGTCCATACAATTACTGGAGAACATGGATCATCAAAAGTTTTATTAAAACCAGCTGCTCCAGGTACGGGGTTAATCGCTGGTGGAGCAGCTAGGCAGGTTTTAGAAGCGGCAGGGGTAAAAGATATTTTGGCAAAATCACTTGGTTCACCTACTCACTTAAATGTTGCAAAAGCAACATTAAATGGTCTTTTAAATCAAAGGACGCCGGACATGGTGGCAGCCTTAAGAGGGAAGAAGCCATCAGAGATTGCTCCTCAAGGATTGGTAGAAGCTTTTGAAAAGACAAAAGCAGAAAGAAAAACCAAAACAAAGGTGTCTGATGTCGAAAGTTAAAATTACTCTTAAGAGGAGTCTTATTGGCCAAGGTCATAAATCACGAGAAACAATAAAATCTCTAGGTTTAAAAAAAATAAATTCATCTGTTGAGAGAGAGCTTGATAGCTCAGTAGAAGGTATGTTAAATGTTGTTAAGCATTTAGTGAATATTGAAGAGGTTTAATAATGAATAAATTAAGATATCACCATCTAAAACCTTCACCTGGTTCTAGCAAGTCAAAATTGAGAAAAGGAAGAGGAGAGTCTGGTAAAAGAGGTAAAACTGCTGGTAGGGGAACCAAGGGTACAGGTGCAAGAAAAACTGTTCCAGCATATTTCGAAGGTGGTCAAATACCTCTATATAGAAGAATTCCAAAACTCAGAGGTTTAAAAAATCAACCAAAGATGTCATATGTAGTTGTTAATGTATCAGACCTTCAAGCTAAAAATTTGGAAGGAGATGTTAATACAGATACACTTAGAGAAATGGGATTAACAAGAAAAAAGGGATTAGTAAAAATTTTAGGAAATGGTGAAATAACTAACTCCATTAATTTAAAGGTCCACTCAGTGAGCAAATTAGCTAAAGAAAAAATTGAAAAAGCTGGTGGAACAGTTGAAATTATAGAGGTTTAAATTGCAACTATCTATATTTAAATACATGTTTAAGATTCCTGACCTCAGGAAGAGAATAATTTTCACGTTGTTAATGTTTGGTGTTTATAGGCTGGGTGCAGCCGTTCCTGTTCCTGGAGTAGATTTAGAAGCTGTTCAAAGACTTACAGAGTCTGGAGCTCAAGCAGGAATTTATGGACTACTAAACTTATTTTCTGGTGGTGCTCTTGAGACTTTTTCTGTATTTGCTTTAGGAATAATGCCATATATTACTTCAAGCATCATTCTCCAACTTTTAACAGTTGTAATTCCAAGGTTACAAAAACTTCAAGAAGAAGGAGAATCAGGAAGAAAGGTTATTACACAGTGGACTCGTTATGTCACTGTTGTATTAGCTCTTTTACAATCTACTGGTTTAACTTATATTTTTTCAAGAGGAAGTCTTACTGGTGGTATTTCATTAATTCCAAACTACACACCCTCAAGAGTAGGTTTAATTGTTTTAACAATGACTGCTGGAACTGCTTTTATAATGTGGCTTGGAGAATTAATTTCCCAAAGAGGAATAGGCAATGGAATGTCTTTAATAATTTTTGCAAGTATTATAAGTCAATTACCAGCTAGTTTTGGTGGTGCCTACCAAGTTACCGCAGGGCAAGGGAGAATGGGACAATTTGCTGTCTTAGTATTAATGTTCTTTTTAATGATTGTTGGAATTATTTATGTTGAACAGGGACAAAGAAGAATTCCAATACAATTTGCAAAAAGAGTTAGAGGAAGAAAAGTTATGGGTGGACAAAGCACTTATATACCTCTAAAAGTTAATAGTGCTGGAGTAATTCCTGTTATATTTGCAACCAGTGTTTTATTTTTCCCTGCTCTAATTGCTACATCTTTACCACAAGATAATAGAGTAACTGCAGGAATTAGAAATTGGATTGATGTAAATTTAGCAAACTCACAAGGCACAAGTTGGTTTTACATATTTTTCTTAGGGATGTTAATTATTTTCTTTACTTATTTTTACACAACAATTCAATTTGATCCTGTAAGGCAGTCAGACATGATTAGAAGACAAGGTGGTTTTATACCCGGTGTTAGGCCTGGAATATCAACAACAAATTATTTATCACATATAATCAATAGAATTACTTTACCTGGTTCTGTTTTCCTCGCATCTGTTGCTGTTCTTCCATCAATAGCATCTGCGATATGGGATATACCACTTGGGTTTAGTGGTATTTCAATTTTGATTACAGTAGGAGTAGCTTTAGAAACCATGAAACAAATCGAAAGTCAATTAAGCATGAGGAACTACGAAGGGTTTGTTGATTGACCGATTTAGTAGTTTTCTTAGGGCCTCCTGGTGCTGGAAAAGGAACACAAGCATTAAGAATTGCTTCTGAATTTAATTTAGCTCATATTTCAACTGGCGACATGCTGAGAGAGCATGTAAAAGAACTAACTGATTTAGGTAAAGTTGCTAAATCCTTACTTGACGAAGGTAAGTTAGTACCTGATGATCTTGTTATAAAGATGTTAATTCAAAGACTTAGTCACGAGGACTGCTTAGGAGGATCAATACTAGATGGGTTCCCAAGAACACTCCCTCAAGCTGAAAGCCTAGAAAAGATTAGCACTAAGTTTCCTGTTAGGAAAGTAATTGTTTTTGAAGCTGATCATGAAGAACTAACTAAAAGGATATTGTTAAGAGGTGAAGTCAGTGGTAGGACTGATGATACAGAAGACTCCATTAGAGTAAGACTTGAAGTATACCAAAAAGATACAGAGCCTTTAATTAACTTTTATGAAGATAAAGGGATAGTATCAAAAATTAATGCAGTAGGTGATATTGATGATATCTATAAATTAATTTCTAAAGAATTTTAGTTATAAAATATGTTAACTTACAAAACTTCTGAAGATTTCATAAAGATGAGCAAAGCTGGAAAAGTAGTCTCAAATATACATTATGAAATATACAAGGATACAAAACCAGGGATGAACCTGAAAGAACTTGACGACATAGCAAAAAGAATAATTGAAAAATCTAATGTTGTATCAAGCTTTTTAGGATACCCTCAGCCTGGGACAATAGATTTTCCTGCTTATATATGTGCATCTCCAAATGAAGTTATAGTACATGGAATACCTAATGATTACATAGTTAGAGATGGAGACATTATTTCAATCGATGTAGGTGTTTCGTATGAAGGTTATCACGCAGATGCTGCTTTTACTTTTGGTATAGGTGAAGTTTCAGATGAAGATAAAAAGTTAATGGATATTACTAAGCATGCTTTAAATGAAGCAATAAAATTAGTTAAAGATGGGCAAAAGCTAGGGACTATTGGACATAAAATAGATAAAATTGCTACAAAAAATAACTATGGAAATGTTCGAAATTATGTTGGTCATGGAATCGGACTTGAAATGCATGAAGAACCACAAGTCCCTCATTATGGGGAAAAAAATAAAGGTTTTGAATTAAAAACGGGGATGGCTATATGTATTGAGCCGATGTTTAATATTGGCTCTGAAGAAACTGTGGTTGATTCAGACGGATGGACCGTAAAGACGGCAGACTCTTTAAAATCTGCACATTTTGAACATACAATTGGAATAACAGAAGAAGGAACAAGTGTTTTTACTAAAAACTTATTCTAAATATGTGTTTGTAATAGTTTTAAATCGCATTATTCTTGTATATCGGTCTTAAAATCAAGGTTAATTTGGTAGAAAAAGAGAAAAACATAATTAAAGTTCAGGGGACAGTAACTGAAACTTTACCAAATGCTTCTTTTAAGGTTGAGCTTGAGAGTGGTGCTGAAATATTAGCACATGTTTCAGGAAAAATGAGAATGAGGTATATAAGGATTCTTCCAGGAGATATTGTTGAAATGGAAGTATCACCATACGATCCTACAAGAGGTAGGATAACTTGGAGACATAAATGAAAGTTAAAGCAAGTATTAAAAAGAGGGGTCCAAACGACCAGATTGTAAGACGTAAAGGAAAGCTTTATGTTATTAACAAGAGGAACCCTAGAAATAAACAAAGACAAGGTTAAATAAGAATGGCTAGAATTTCTGGAATTGACATACCGAGAGAAAAAAGGGTTATAGCTTCATTAAGATATATACATGGTGTTGGAGCCAAAAGAGCAGATGATATTTGTGAAGATTTAAAAATTGATCCAAATACAAGAGTTAGTAACTTAACGAATGATGAAGTTGCACAAATCAGAAAATATATTGAAGCAAATTTTAGGGTCGAAGGAGATCTAAGGCGAGACGTTTCTCAAAACATTAGAAGGAAAACAGAAATTGGAACATATCAAGGGGCAAGACATAGATCAGGCCTACCTGTAAGAGGGCAAAGAACCCATACAAATGCTAGAACAAGAAAAGGCCCAAGATTTGCCGTAGCTGGAACAAAGAAGGTTCTTAAGTAATGGTGGAAGCAAAGTCAAAAAAGAAGGCGAAGAGAAAAGTTTCTTCAGGGGTAGCTCATATTAAAGCAAGTTTTAATAATACAATTATAAATATTGCTGATTCAAATGGAGAAACAATAGCTTGGACATCAGGTGGTTCGGTTGGATTTAAAGGATCAAGAAAATCTACACCCTACGCAGCGCAAGTTGCAGCTGAAGAAGCTGTGAGAAGAGCATCAGAGTTTGGTGTTCATAAGCTTGATATTGTAATTAGTGGAACAGGAGCTGGAAGAGAGACTGCTGTAAGAACTTTGCAAAACATGGGAATGGATGTAGGGACAATAAAAGATATAACACCAACACCTCATAATGGCTGCAGGCCAAAGAAAAGAAGAAGAGGATAATGGCAAGATATACAGGACCAAGAGTTAGAGTTTCACGAAGACTTGGGTTTAATGTTTTTGAAAACAAAAAAGGAGACAAGGCACTTCAGGATAGACCATATCCACCTGGAGAAAATGGAAGAAAAAGAATGAGGGAAACCGATTACGGTACTCAATTAAAAGAGAAACAAAAAGTTAGATATATGTATGGAATTTTGGAAAAGCAATTTAGAAATTACTATAAGACAGCTTCAAGGATGTCAGGAATTACGGGTGAAAACTTACTAATATTGCTCGAATCAAGATTGGATAATGTTGTTTACAGAGCAGGTTTTGCTTCATCAAGACCACAAGCTAGACAGCTAGTTTCTCATCGTCACTTTAGATTGAATGGAAAATTAGTAGATATTCCATCAATACAAGTAAAACCAGGAGATAAAATAGAAATAAAAGATAGCAGTGAGAATATGATATCTATACAGCACAGTCTAGATACTGGCCAAGACAGAGAAGAGGCAAGTTGGTTGAATGTAGACAAAAATAAAAAGAATATTGAGATTTTATCAACACCAACAAGAAATGACGCAAGTCAACAAATTGAAGAACAATTAATTGTAGAGCTTTATTCAAAATAAAATATTTTAGAGAGGAGATTGAACGTTGCTAATACTA
>Ga0208277_1001458_pt1 | contig 13735 bp, 14 predicted proteins | sample ETNtaG_5_FD_185782 | JGI IMG/M metagenome (GOLD analysis project Ga0208277, IMG submission 185782) | Marine microbial and viral communities from oxygen minimum zone, Eastern Pacific Ocean - ETNP201406SV205 (SPAdes) (version 2) | ecosystem: Environmental > Aquatic > Marine > Oceanic ...
GGGACTAAAGAATTAAAAGAAGCAATTTGTACTAAATTAAATAGAGACAATAATTTAAGTTATAATCCAGAAAATATTGTTGTATCCTGTGGTGGAAAACATGCTTTATATAATGCATGCCAAGTTTTATTTGAACATGGAGATGAAGTAATTATTTTTTCTCCTTATTGGGTTTCTTTCCCTGACTTTGTATCTGTTACGGGAGCTAAACCTATTTTTGTTAGAACTAAATCTGAGCAACAATATGAACCAGATTTTACTGATTTATTATCTAAGATAAATAAGAACACCAAAGGTATTATTATTAATTCACCTTCAAATCCTACAGGAGGGGTTTGGGGAGACGAAGCAATAAAGCGTACTTTAGAAATAGCTTTGGAGAATGATTTATGGGTTTTTTCTGATGAGTGTTATGAACAGCTTGTATATGATATGGAATTTACAAGTATTGCAAATTTTAGTTCAAATAAAGATAAAATTTTAACTTTTCAAAGCTGTTCTAAAACTTATGCAATGACTGGTTGGCGTATTGGATATACTGCTGGATCTCCTGATATTATTAAGGCTATGGCTAAATTGCAAGGTCAAAGCACATCTTGCCCTAATTCTATTGCGCAACATGCTGCTGTAGAAGCATTAATAGGTAAACAGAATATGATTACCGAAATGGTGTCTATTTTTCAGAAAAGACGTGATTTAATTATTAAAGGTTTAAATAATATCAATCATATTATATGCGATCAACCGAAAGGTGCATTTTATGTTTTTCCTGATATTAGTTATTTTCTTCATAAAACTTATAAGGGTCAATTAATCAGTAGTGCAAATGATTTAAGTATGCTATTATTAAATGAAAAATTCATTGTTACCGTATCTGGAGATAGTTTTGGTTCACCTAATAATATTAGATTTTCTTATGCAACTTCTGACGAGATAATTCACAAAATGCTAGAGAGACTAGAAGCAGTATTATCATTAATAAAATAAAACTTTTTATTTAACCAAAATAATCATTAAAATATGGTCCTTTAATAATTGAGGATAAAAACGTATATGTCGAAAGTATGTAAAATAACTGGTAAAAGACCTAGAGTCGCAAACAATGTCTCTAAGGCTAATAATAAGACTAAAAGAAGGCAGTTGCCAAATTTACAGTCTAAGAGAATCTTTGTACCTGAACTAGGTAAGAATGTGCGTATTAAATTATCTGTCAAAGCATTAAAAACAATTGATAAATATGGCTTATTACCTTATTTGAAAAAGAAAGGTTTATCTTTACAAGATATTACATAGAAACATGAAAAAAGATTTACATCCTGAAAATTATAGATTTGTAGTATTCCAAGATAATTCTTGTGATTATTCTTTTTTAACTAAATCTACCATTGAAACTTCTGAGACAATTAAATGGGAAGATGGTAATGAATATCCTCTTTATAAACTTGAGATTTCTAATAAATCTCATCCGTTCTTTACTGGGAAACAAAATCTAGTAGATACTGCTGGTAGAATTGAAAAATTCAATCAGAAGTACAATATCAAAAATAAAGATTCTGAGAGTTAACTCTCTTTTTTAACAACTTAATCATCCTTAAAATACACTATGCTATATTTAATTTATAGAAGCATCTTGCTAACATTAAAGAAATCTACTATTTTAGTTAGAGGGCAAGCACTCATTGAGGTAATTAGTTAATTATGATTGATAAATTAAAAGAGATAATAGATAAGTATAATAACTTAGCTGAACAGCTAAGTCAGCAAGATATTATTTCTAATATGGCATTATACAAAAAATTATCACAAGAATATAGTGGTTTAAAAGAAAAAGTAGAAATTTCTCAAATATATATAAATAAAAATAAAGAATTAGATGATGTTAATTTATTAATTGAAGAAGAAACAGACCCTGAAATGAAGGCTCTAGCAATTGAAGAACAAATAGAATTAAAGAATGAAATACTAAAATTAGATGATACAATAAAAGATCTATTAATTGAAGCAGATCCAGATGATCACAAAAATACTATTTTAGAAATCAGATCTGGAACAGGTGGTAGCGAAGCTGCATTATTTGCTGACAACTTATTTCGTATGTATTTAAGATATTCTGAACAAAAAAATTGGAAAGCAGAATTAATGAATCTAAGTGAAAATGAAGGTGGTGGGATAAAAGAAGCTATATTTCTTTTAAAAGGCACTAATGTTTATGCAGATATGAAATATGAAAGTGGAGTTCATCGAGTTCAAAGAGTACCAGAAACTGAATCTAGTGGAAGAATACATACAAGTGCAGCAACGGTAGCGGTATTACCTGAAGTAGAAACTATTGATGTTGAAATTAATGAAATTGATATTAAAATAGATACATACAGAGCTTCTGGAGCAGGCGGACAACATGTTAATAAAACAGAGTCTGCAATTAGAATTACTCATTTACCTTCTGGATTAGTAGTAACTTGTCAAGATCAAAGCTCTCAACATAAAAACAAAGATCAAGCTATGAAAGTTTTAAGAGCTAGATTATATGATGTACAAAGAGAGGAACAGAATAAACAAAGATCTGATGTGCGAAAAACTATGGTATCTACAGGTGATAGGAGCGCTAAAATTAGAACCTACAATTTTCCTCAAGGAAGAGTTACTGATCATAGAATTAATTTAACTTTATACAAATTAACTGAAATTATGAATGGTGATTTGACCGAATTAATTCAAACTTTAAAAGTAGAAGATAATAAAAACAAGCTTGCCTCTTCATAAAGATTATGTCATCTAGTACTATTGATAGCGCATTATATATGGGCCAAAAATTACTTAGGCCTATAACAAATAATTATAAAAATGAAGTATTATGGATTATGCAGGATGTTTTAAATAAAGATACAACATATATTTCATTAAATAAATCTTCGCTTCTCGATTCTAATAAATATGATTTATTTTTTAATTTAATAAAAAGAAGAAAAAATAAAGAACCACTCCAACATATCTTAAATTCGGTTTCATTTTATGGATATGATTTTAATATTAAACAAAATGTTTTTATCCCTCGGCCAGAAACTGAATCATTAATTGATATAATTAAAAATAATATTAATTATCCCAATAGTGTATTAGAGGTTGGTACTGGATCAGGCTGTATTCCAATTGTACTTGAATTAGAAAAAATATCTCATCAAATTAAATCTTTAGATATTAATTATGATGCAGTTGATTTAGCTCAACACAATGCTAAAAAGTTTCATTGTAAACATATTCAGTTTTTACACCAAAATTTTTTTCATTTTAAATCGAACGAGAAATATGATTTAATTATTTCTAATCCACCTTATATTGCATTAAATGAATTATCAGAATTAGATAAGGAAGTCACATTATATGATCCATTAAATGCATTAACTGATTATGATAATGGATTAATTTTTTATCAATATTTTTCTGAGTTTGGTATTAAACATTTAAATCCACAAGGTTATATGTTATTAGAGTTTGGTGGAAGGCACCAAATAAATGATTTAAAAAATATTTTTCATCACCCAAACTATACTTATAGTTTTTTTGATGATTTGAATAATGAGACTAGATTTATTTTAATTCAAAAAATATAATGATTAATTTTATTAAAATATTAAGACCTGTAAACTTATTCATAACATTGATATGCGTTTTGTTATCTGCGCTGATTATTGATGATTTATCTTATTCATTGATACCCTTTATAATAGTGATTTTATGCTTAGTTGGTTTTTCAAATATTTTAAATGATATTTTTGATTATCAAATTGATGCTGCTAATAATTTAGAGCGCCCACTATCATCTGGATTGATGAAGCATTGGCATGCAATTATATATGCTATTGTATTACTATGTATTTCTTTGTTTATGATTTTTAATTACAATTTCAACTCTCTCACACGTTATTTAATTTTATTTATCAATTTACCACTAATCATTTTTTATACGCCTATTTTTAAGAAGATTGCCCTTTTAGGCAATATAATTGTATCATTTATATTAAGTATGGTTTTTATAACCACCAGCAGTTATTTAAATGGTGATATTGGATTAATTATCCCTCCAGCCTTATTGGCATTTTTATTAATGTTAATTAGAGAATTAGTTAAAGATATTGCTGATTTAGAGGGAGACAAACAATTTAATATTCATACCTTACCTGTCAAATTTGGAATACATACAACATTTAAGGTAATTATTTTTATCAGCTTTGCACTAATTAGTATTGCTTTCTATTTTACTACTTTATATAATATGCAATATTTGATTTCTCTCTTAATATTTGTAGTATTACCTTTAATTTATCATTTATATCAATTTTCAAAAAATAAAACGGCAACCTATTGCATATATCTTGCTAAAGTTTTAAAATTGATTACTATCTTTGGGGTGATAGTAATTTATTTAGCAACTATTTAATTATTATGAAATCATTTATACATTTACATAATCATTCAGATTTTTCATTACTTGATTCTTCTCAATCGATTAAATCTATTGTAGATCGAGCAAAAAGCTTATCTATGGACTCAATTGCCCTGACTGAAAAAGGGAATTTATTTTCAATGATTGATTTTTATAAGTATGCTAATAAAAATGATATTAAACCAATTATTGGCTGTGAAATTCAATTAGCACATAACACACTTTCTTCATTTGCTTTAGTATTATTAGCAAAAAATAATGAAGGGTATTTAAATCTAATGAAATTAGTTTCATTAAGTCATATTAATGTACATCACGGCACCCCTATGATTGATAAAGATACTTTGATTAAATATAAAGATGGATTAATTGCCTTATCAGCGGGATTAAATGGTGAAATTGCACATTATGCTTCAGGTGGTGATTATAAAAATGCACACAAAGCAGCACTGGCCTATAAAGAAATTTTTGAGCAAAATTTTTATTTAGAAATTCAAAATCATGGAATTCCGGAAGAGATTGAATCTCTTAATATATTAAATCAATTATCAAACGAATTATCAATTCCTTTGGTTGCAACAAATGATACATATTATACTTTTGAAGAAGATGCAGAATCATGTGATATAATCCGATGTATTGGATCTGGGCAAACTATTAATGACCCTAATCGCCCGATTGCATACTCTAATGAATATTATATTAAATCAGCAGATGAAATGTGTGATTTATTTCAGGATTTTCCTGATGCAATTGCAAATTCTATAAAGATAGCATCTGAATGTAATATAGATATAAAAATGGGTGAATTATTTTTACCTCCATTTGATATTCCTCAATCATCTCCATCTTCAAACGCTGATGAATATTTGCATGAATTATGTCATAATGCAATCTTAAAAAAATATGATAAATCAGATGATGTTATTATTGATAGATTAAAATATGAGTTAGATATTATATCTAAAATGGGCTTTGCCAGCTATTTTTTAATTACGCAAGATTTTGTGCAATATGCTAAAGATAATGATATTCCAGTTGGAGTCGGGCGAGGTTCAGCAGTAGGTTCTTTAGTATCATATTTGACAGGCATTACTAATTTAGATCCATTAAAATATAATTTAATTTTTGAAAGATTTTTAAATCCAGATCGTATTTCTATGCCTGATATTGATATTGATTTTTGTATTGAAGGACGTGAAAAGGTAATTAATTATATTAAAAAACAGTATGGTGAAAAATCCGTTGCTCAGATTATTACTTTTGGTAGCATGAAAGCTAAATCAGTAATTCGTGATGTTGGTAGAGTATTAGGAATGAGTTATGGTGAAGTAGATAAAATTGCAAAAATGATTCCTGATGATTTAAAAATGACTATTGATAAAGCTCAAAAATTAAATAAAGATTTAGCCAAATTAATTAAACAAGATAATACTTGTAATACACTCATCAAGCATTCTAAAAAATTAGAAGGTTTGCATCGACATGCTTCTACACATGCTGCTGGTATTGTAATTGCGCCCGGTCCATTAATGCAATATGTTCCTTTATTTAAAAACCCATCTACTAATGATATCACTACACAAATTGAAATGAACTCATTAGAAGAAATGGGTCTATTAAAAATGGATTTTTTAGGTTTAAGAAATTTAACTGTTATTAATAAAACAATTAAAATGATTCATCGCAATCATTCTACTTTAATTAATATTGATACTATTGATTTATGTGATAAAGACGTATATAAATTATTTGCTTCTGGAAATACTGTGGGCATTTTCCAATTTGAATCTCGAGGAATGCGCGATTATTTAAAGAAATTAAACCCCTCTTCTATTGAGGATTTAATTGCAATGAATTCATTATATAGACCGGGACCCATGGCAAATATTCCTGAATTTATTGCTAGAAAAAATAATAATAAAAATATTGAATATTTACATCCTGATTTAGAACCTATTCTAAAAGAAACATATGGAATAATTGTTTACCAAGAACAAGTAATGCAAATTGGTTCTGCAATAGGTGGTTTTACTTTAGCTCAATCAGATGAAATGAGAAAAGCTATGGGTAAAAAGAAGAAAGATTTAATGGCTACTTTTAAAATTGATTTTATAAAAGGTGCTGAGAATAAAGGATTATCACAAGAATTAGCAATTGAAATATTTGATTTATTAGCTAAGTTTGCAGAATATGGATTTAATAAGAGCCATTCCGCAGCATACTCAGTTATTGCCTACCAGACCGCATGGCTTAAAACTCATTATCCTGCAGAATTTATGGCATCGAATTTATCTTCTGATTTATTAAATACAGATAGCATTATTAAATTATTAAGAAATTCAAAATCATTAGAAATTAATATTTTAGAACCTGATGTTAATACTTCAAATACAGAGTTTATAGCAATAGATGGCGCTAATATTGCTTATGGATTAGCAGGAATTAAAAATGTTGGATATAAATCTATTGAACAATTAGTGGCCTATCGAAATAAAAATGGTACATTTAAAACAATCTTTGATTTATGTAAAATAGGCTCTCAAGCAATGAACAAAAAAGTTTTAGAAAGCTTAATTAAAGCCGGAGCATGCGATCAATTAGAAGGAAATAGGGCGCAAAAATATCAAATTATTAATGATGCATTAAAATTTGGACAAAAATATAATGAGGATATTAATTCATCTCAATCTAGCCTGTTTTCTAGTGAAGTGCAAAATACTACTTATACTAAAAAGCCATTACCCCAAATAGACGATTGGTCTGAAACTGAAAAATTAAATTATGAAAAAGATGTATTAGGTTTTTATTTATCTGGGAATCCACTTGAAAGGCATATAGATGATTTGACAGTTTTTACAAATTTTGGTGTACAAAATAATAAAAGTTTCAATCAATCTAATTATAAGATTGGAGGTAGAATTTTTGATGCGAAAGTATTATATGATAAAAAAAACAACCCATGGTGTATTGCTAGATTAGAATGTTATAATGGCGCAATTGTAGAATTATTTACATTTAGCGATGTATACATTAAGTATAGAGATTTTTTAATTAATGATAACATTATATATATTGAAGGGGAACCTTCTAAAAAAGATGATGATGACTCATTTAAAGTGATTACAAAAAAAATCTATAATATGTCTGATATACGATCAAAATTTTCTAATAAAGTAAACATTAAAATAGATTTTGAAATAAGCGATTCAGGTATTACAAATGATTTATATGAAATTGCGACCAAATTTCCAGGGAAATGTGCTTTAATATTACACCTTGTTAATAATAAAGGAACAGTAAATAAAATTCAGTCAGATCATATTTTTATTTCTAATGAATTAGAGTGTGTTAAAATGTTGCAAAGCAAAATTGGTGTAAAGAATGTGTGGATTTCATAATGAAGTTTGTTATACAAAGAACTTCGAAAGCCTCAGTTATCATAGAGCAAAAAATTTATTCTTCTATTGCTAAAGGGTTAGTAGTATTAATTGGCATTGAAAAAGGTGATACAACAGATTTATTAGATTATTATGTAAAAAAAATTGTAAACATGCGGATTTTTAATGACCATAATCAAAAAATGAATCAATCATTATTAGATATTAAAGGTGAAATATTATTAGTTAGTCAATTTACATTATTAGCGAATACTAAAAAAGGAAACAGACCAAGTTATATTAATGCTGCTGAACCAGAGCTTTCTAAGAACTTATATCGCATATTTTTTGAAAAATTAAAAAACTATGAGATTAATGTAAAAAAAGGTAGATTTGGAGCCCATATGGAATTAGACTTTATTAACGATGGACCAGTAACAATTTTATTAGGATATGATGTATGAATAAACGAATTAGAATAGTAATGGCAAAACCAGGATTAGATGGACATGATCGTGGAATTAAAATACTTGCTAAAGCATTTCGTGATTCTGGGATGGAAGTCATTTATTTAGGGCTAAGACAAAGCCCTTCTATGATTGTGAATGCTGCAATTCAAGAAGATGCAGATGTGATTGCATTATCTATATTAAGTGGAGCTCATATGACAATTTTTACAAAAGTATTAGAGCTCTTAAAAGAAGAAGGTATAGATGATATATTAGTAACTGGTGGTGGAATTATTCCTGAAGAAGATATTGAAAAATTAGGGAAAATAGGTGTAGGAAAGTTATTTACTCCCGGGACCTCAATAGAAGAGTCTAAACAATATATTGAAGATTGGGTTTCCAAGAATAGGTCATAATGACATCTACAAAAGAATATAGTAAAACACAATTAGAGCATAAATTTGCACAAGACTTTTCAAATCCCACCTTTCCTTTGTTAGCAGATTTATATTTTTCTGAACATGATTTTGATCGTGCTCGACAAGTATGTGAAATTGGGTTAAAACATCAATCTAACAATTTAGAAGCTGAATATATTTTAGCAAAAATTGAATTAATAGAAGGATATGCTGTTAAATCTGAACGTATTTTAAAGAAGATTTATAAATCAGACCCTACTTTAATGAAGGCAACCAAATTATTAATTGAGGTACGTGATTTTTTAAATCGAAGCACACAAGAAACAAAAAAAATTATTGATTTTTTATTAAATAACACTCCCGATGATGTTTTTGCACATCAATGGCTTAATAATAATCAAGATAATTTAAATGTTCAAACTCAGGATTCTAAAATAGATACATTTAGCGTTAATGAGAACATTCTATCAATTACCTTTTATGAGGTTTTAAAAAATCAAAAGTATTATCAACAAGCTATTAGTGTATTAAATGGTTTGAATACAACAAAAAAAATAGAATCAAAGTTTTATAAAAAAGAACTTGATTCTATTAATCAATTAATTAGCAAATGAGCTCTATTTTTAATAGCCGTTTAAATAAATTATATACCTCACTTTCTAAAGCTGGTTATGATGGTTTTTATATTACAAATCTTACTAATATTAGATATTTAACTGGTTTTACTGGTTCAGCAGGATTATTAATTATATATAATAATGAATCTTTTTTCTTTACTGATGGTAGATATATACAGCAATCTCAAGAGCAAGTTCATGATTCAAAGATTACAATTATTAGCTCAGGATATTTTGATGCAATTAAAGAACAAAAAATATTTAATCAGGATAATTTAAATATTGGATTTGAATCACAACATATGTCATTCTCTTATTATGAAGCACTATCTAAAAGCTTATCAAATATTTCTTGGGTTTCTACAGAATCTATAGTTGAAAATATTGCTGCTGTTAAAGACTCTACAGAAATTGATTCACTAAAAACAGCAATTGAAATTACAGATGAAGTATTTACTAAAATTCTTCCAGAAATTAAAGAAGGAGTTACAGAGAAGTATATTGCTACTCGTATTTCTTATTTATTCAAAATGAATGGTGCTGAAGGTGATAGTTATGAATCAATTATTGCAGGTGGCCCTAGATCTGCTTTACCACATGCAAGACCTACAGAGCGTGAATTTATAAAAGGTGATTTTATTGTTATGGATTTTGGAGCTTTATATAATGGCTATCATGCAGATATGACTAGAACACTTGTAGTTGGAAAACCTACTTCAAAACATCGTGAAATATATGATATTGTTTTAGAATCTAATTTAAATGGTATTGCCAGCGCTAAATCTGGTATAAAGTGTTCAGACGTAGACTTTGCCTGTAGAAGCATTATTGAAAATAAAAATTATGGAGATTTTTTTACTCATTCAACTGGTCATGGTATTGGATTAGAAGTACATACTTTACCTCGTATTCATAAGAGTAATCAAAGTTTATTAGAAGAAAATCATGTTATTACTATCGAGCCCGGTATTTATATCCCTGATTGGGGAGGAGTACGCATTGAGGATGATTGTTTAATTCAGAAAAACGGTTGTATTCCAATGAATAATTCTACCAAAGAATTAATTGTAGTATAATGCGCTACCAATACCAGAGCGAAGGGTTTAAAAATGATTTTTATGGCTTAAAAAATCAATTCAAATTTAGCCCAGTTTTTCTGCTTATTATTATTAATGTATTTATTTATTTAATTACAAATAATCAGTGGAGCATTCATCAATTATTTGGTATTTCAAGTACAAATTTTTATCCCTGGCAACCCATTACTTATATGTTTTTACATGGGGGATTAACTCATTTATTTTTTAATATGTTTTTATTATGGATGTTTGGGAAAAGATTAGAAACCATATGGGGGCCACTTAAGTTTGTGAGCTATTATTTTATTACTGGTATTGGTGCTGGGATATTGATTTATATTTTTAGTGATGCTGTCACGATTGGTGCTAGTGGTGCTATCATGGCTATTTTATTTGCTTATGGTTATATTTATCCAAATCAAATATTATTTTTATGGTTTATACCTATGAAGGCTAAATATGCTATTTTAATTTTAATATTCATGGAGCTATCACAAGAATTAGCTAGAAACCCAGTAGATAACATCAGTCATGTGGGGCATTTAGGTGGTATGTTATTTGGTTTTATATACTTAAAATTTGGACACCACTTTTTACAATATATTCCTTTTATAAAAATTCGAAAAACTTCTAATATTAATAATGATTTGAACACTAATGATGTTGACAATATTTTAGATAAATTAAAAATTGATGGATGGAATGGTCTATCAGAACAAGAAAAATCTATTTTATTTCAGGAAAGCCAAAAACGTAATAAAGATCATCATATTAACTAGTTACATTAAATTTAAACAACATAATATCACCATCTTTAACAATATACTCTTTACCTTCTTGCTTAATTAGCCCAGCCTCTTTAACAGCCAGCTCATCTTTATATTTTACTAAATCAGAAAAATGGTATACTTCTGCTTTAATAAATCCTTTTTGAAAATCAGTATGAATTTTTCCTGCTGCATCATAGGCAGTATCATTTAATTTAATAGTCCATGCTCTTATTTCTTGAGGGCCTGCTGTAAAAAATGTATGTAAAGATAGCATATTATATGCTTTTCGAATTAATGAATTTAATACGGGCTCTTCCACTCCAAATTCTTTTAAATATTCTTTTTGCTCTTCTTCTTCTAAATTTGAAATTTCTTGTTCTAAAGAGCTACAGATATTAATATAATTTTCATTTCTTGAATTTAAATATTCATGCAATTTAATTAATTGCTCCGTATGTTCTGTTTGGATAATATCATCTTCACTCACATTGACTACAAATAATATTGGTTTATCTGTTAATAGATTTAATTCTTTCATTAATTCATTTTCAATATCGAGTTGATTTAAATTATTACCATTATTTAGATGATTTAATAAGTTTTCTAATAATTTATTTTCTTCTAGTTTTCTTCCAGCTTTAACATCTCGTTTAATTTTTTCAATACGCTTTGTAACGGTTTCAAGATCTTTTAAAATTAATTCAGTTTCAATAATTTCAATATCTCGTTTTGGATCAATATTTCCTTCAACATGAGTGACATTTTCATTTTCATAACATCTTACTACATGAATAATTGCATCTACATTTCTAATATTCGAAAGAAATTTATTTCCTAAACCCTCTCCTTGGCTGGCCCCTTTTACTAACCCTGCAATATCTACAAACTCAATAGCTGTTTTAATAATTTTTTTTGAATTAATAAGCGCATCTATTTCTGTTAATCTTTTATCTGGGACTTCTACAATACCAATATTTGGATCAATTGTACAGAAGGGATAATTTTCTGCTTCAATTCCTGATTTAGTAAGCGCATTAAACAAAGTTGATTTGCCTACATTTGGTAATCCTACTATTCCTATGCGTAATGACATACTATAAATTACAACATAAGATTATTAATTGTAATTATTTTGGAATTACTATTTAATTATTATAATTTTACTTCAGTTCACAAAGGAATTATCAAAAAATGAAAAAATGGGCATTAATCTTAGGAGCTTCTAGTGGAATTGGTGCAGCGTGTGCCAAAAAATTAGCAGAATCTGGCATGAATATTTATGGTATTTATTTACGCAAACCTCAATCAGTGATAGATGAATTAGAATCTTATATAAAATCTCAAAACGTAGAAGTAAAATTTCATAAAATGAATGCGATGAATGATGAAAAACGTCAAGAAGTAATTAATAATTTAAAAGATTTAGGAACGGTAAAAACTTTTATTCATTCTATAGCGTTTGGTACTTTAAAGCCAATGCTATCTAAAAATGATGAACCTTCATTAGATTCTAAAAATATTGAAATGACTATTAATGTTATGGGCAGCTCATTAGTATATTGGACTCAAAATTTATATCAGGCTAATTTATTACAAAAAGGAGCTCAAATTTTCTCTATGACTAGCTCAGGAGGACGCAGACAATGGCCTTCTTATGGCGCAGTTTCAATGGCAAAATCTGCACTTGAGTCTGCATCTAGGCAATTAGCTATTGAGCTTGCTAGTGAAGGAATTGCAGTAAATGCTATACAGGCAGGAGTAACAGACACACCAGCTTTAAGAAAGATTCCTGGCAATGAAAAGATGATTGATTATGCTAATAATCATAATCCATCAGGACGATTAACAAAACCAGAAGATATAGCAGACTATGTAGCATTATTATCAAAAAGTAATAATTCTTGGATGACCGGAAATATACTACGTATTGATGGTGGTGAAGATATTATAGGATAAACTTATTTAAAGGGAGATATATATGTATTACTTATTAACTATTTTTTTATTTAGCACAATTTTTTCAATTCCTTACGAAGAAGGGGAATATGTAAGTGAGGAAAATCAGAATATTACTAAAGAAACATGCTATGCTGGGAATGGATATGTAGATGGAGATCCTTGGAAGCTTGCTGATTGGAACGGCGAACTAAATGGCGGGCACTATAATATAGTTTATATTGAAATGGCTGCATCATGGTGAGGCCCCTGTTATAATAAACATAATGGCCAGGCTGGTCAAATGCATCATTTTTTTGAAGATTATGATAATGTAAAATTTTTAATTGCATTTTCTGACCCAAATCAACCTTATAGTTGTCGTGAATGGGGAACTATGCCAGATGGAGGTTCTGCTCAAATTATTTCAGATACTAATTCTTCAATCTGGGGGTTATTTCAATCTGGAGGAGCATTTCCTAGTAGCGCACTTTTAAATCATGAGATGATGGTTTATGATAAAAACCCTAGTATATTTGCGTTAGATGATATTATTCCAGAGTTAATTGAAAATATTCCAGATCCAGATCCATGTAGTGGTGTTGCATATGGAGATATTAATTATGATGGAACAATCAATGT
>Ga0208277_1001461_pt1 | contig 13725 bp, 11 predicted proteins | sample ETNtaG_5_FD_185782 | JGI IMG/M metagenome (GOLD analysis project Ga0208277, IMG submission 185782) | Marine microbial and viral communities from oxygen minimum zone, Eastern Pacific Ocean - ETNP201406SV205 (SPAdes) (version 2) | ecosystem: Environmental > Aquatic > Marine > Oceanic ...
TCACAAAAATTAAGAGAAATTCTTCAAAAAACACAGAAAATCAAAAAACATGGGCATATAAAAACATGGAAAAATGCGATTAATGGACTACCAATAAAAGAAAAAAGTAATGTAACGCTCAATAAATCAGTTATTTCTGTGAAAAATATTGAATTAAATAATACTGAAAAAGAAATTACTAAAAATATCCTCAAAAAACTCAGGCCATGGCGAAAAGGCCCCTTTTCTGTTGATGATATTTTTATTGACAGTGAATGGAAATCAAATATGAAATGGGATCGTGTTAAATCTATGGTTAGCCCCCTAGGTGATAAGACAGTCCTAGATGTCGGTTGTGGAAATGGATACTACTCATTTAGAATGATAGGAGAAGGAGCAAAATTAGTTATTGGGATAGATCCATCCGATCTATTTATGATGCAATTTCGAGCAATCACTCACTTCATTAATCCAATCCAAGTATATTTATTACGTTTAAGGCTTCAAGATCTTCCTAATAATAAATCATTATTTGATACTATTTTCTCAATGGGTATTCTATATCATCAAAAATCCCATCATCGCCATCTATCAAAATGTGCTGCTTTATTAAAACCGGGTGGCGAGTTAGTTCTAGAAACAATTATTTTTCCAGGAATGAGTAATTTTATTAACTCTGGCAATCAAAGATACTCGCAAATGAGAAATGTATGGTATCTACCTAATTTGAATGAATTAATGACCTGGCTAAAAATAGCTGGATTCACAGAAATAAAATTAGGATCAATAAATAGGACTTCTATTGATGAACAAAGATCAACAGAATGGATGACAACTCAATCATTAATTGATGGCTTGGATCCTAAAAATCATGATCTAACAATTGAAGGTTACCCAGCTCCTCATCGAATTGTAATTGTTTGCAAAAAATACCATTAAGATTAGAGGTCAATTTAATGGATGAAGTGATATCATTATTGCGTTAATTGTAATATTGGTTGAATAAATTATGAAAATGACTCCGACAATTGAAAAATATATCAATCATTGGGGTGAGATGGGTATCAGGTGGGGAACAAATAGGACAGTAGCTCAAATCCAAGCACTTCTTTATTTATCACCAAAACCACTTACAACAGAAAATATATCCGTATTGCTTTCGATTTCAAAATCGACTGTGAGTACAAGTTTAAGAGAACTGCAAAACTATGGACTCGTTCAAATGCTATACATTGAAGATGACAGAAACGATTATTTTGAATCGATTCATGATGTATGGGAACTCTTCCGTGTGATTATTGAGAAAAGAAAAGAAAAAGAACTAAGTCCCACACTAATGATGCTAAAAGAATGTTCACGAGAAATTGAAATTGAAGATCAGGCAGATAATATTACTCGTGAACGCATACATAATATGTTGTCTTTCGTTGAATCTATAAATGATTGGTATGAAAAGATTCGATCCATTTCTAACTCAACTCTAAGAAAGATTATGAAGCTTGGCAATGCAATAACAAGCTTTGTTGGAAAATAATTTTTTTTAATTTATCGATTAATTTGAAAGTAATAACTTGGAAAATGTCATAAAAAATCAAATCGAAACACATCAAAAGATAGGTCTTTTCCTGGGACCTATTCTTGCCATAACTTTATCTTTTTTTCCATTACCCGAAGGACTTTCTCCACAAGCCTATAAAGTTGCCAGTATTGGTATATTAATGGCTGTATGGTGGGCAACTGAAGCAATTCCAATAGCTGTTACTGCTTTACTACCTTTGGTGCTTTTTCCCATTCTAGGAATTTCATCTATCCAAGATGCAGCAACACCCTTTGCCAATAAGGTAATTTATCTTTTTTTAGGTGGCTTTATAGTTGCTTTCGCGATGCAAAGGTGGAATCTGCATAAACGAATTGCGCTCACTATTCTTCAATACGTTGGTGGCAATGGAAAATCATTGGTTGGTGGTTTTATGTTTGTCAGCGCTATCTTGAGTATGTGGGTAATGAATACCTCTACAACAATGATGCTTCTTCCAATAGCAATATCTGTAATTTCTGTAATTCACTCGACAAATAACAAAATTAATGACAAAGAAAAACAGGACTTTCAATATGCAATGTTGCTGGGGGTAGCTTACGCTTCTACTATCGGCGGAATGTCCACTTTAGTGGGAACAGCTCCAAATGCAATGATGGCTGCATTCCTCTATGAAACCTATGAGATGAATGTGAATTTTTCTGATTGGATGTTAATCGGAATCCCTTTAAGTATTTTCATGGCACCTTTAGCTTGGCTTGCTTTAACAAAATGGGTTTTCATAGTCAATTTTGAGACTAATAATGCCGGTAAAGAATCACTAAAGCTCATGAAAGAGGAGCTTGGAGTAGTCTCAAAACCTGAGATACGAGTTGGCATTATTTTCTCTTTACTCGCAATCTCTTGGATATGCCGCCCATTACTCATTAAGATACCGGGATTAGAAGCTTTAGATGATTCGAGTATCGCAATGGCTGGCGCAATAGCTTTATTTATAGTGCCGAGTGGATCTAAATCTGATCCAATATTATTAAGATGGGAGCATCTTAATAATTTACCTTGGAGCATACTGCTTCTTTTTGGTGGTGGATTATCCCTTGCTGCCGCTGTCAGTAATTCTGGACTCGCTTCATGGATAGGTTCTAATTTATCTCATATGGGTGATCTGCCAATATCGTTACTGGTAATACTCATAGCTATAATGATTATCTTCTTAACAGAATTAACTAGCAATATCGCAACTACAGCAACATTTCTTCCCGTCATCGGAGCTATTGCAATCGAAATGGGAATAAACCCAATAATTTTAGCGGCTCCCGTTACTTTAGCTGCAAGCTGTGCTTTCATGCTGCCAGTTGCAACACCACCGAATGCGATTGTGTTTGGATCGGGTTTACTGACAATACCTAAAATGATAAGAGCTGGATTTATATTAAATATTATAGGAATTATTATTGTGTCGATAATATCACTAACATTGGCACCTTATGTTCTAGGATGATTATGCAAAAAAATACTTTAAGTGACTTTGTTTATTGTAAATTTTGATTCTAATTCCAGTAACGCTCTCTTTATTGGCAAACCGCCGCTAAATCCTCCAATGTCGCCATTACTCGCAATCACGCGATGGCAAGGATAGATAATAGGTAATTGATTTTTACCATTAGCTGAGCCAACAGCACGATAAGCTTTTGGATGGCCAATGCTCTCTGCAATATCAGCGTAAGAACGTGTCTCTCCATAAGGAATTTTTATGAGCTCATTAAAAACATTAACCTGAAATTCAGAACCAGTGATGAGGCACTCCAAAGAAAATTCTTTCAAATCCCCTTTGAAGTATTCAGATAACTGATCAACTACTCTTTGAAATGGTGATACAGATTGGATCCATGTGTCTTGAATTTCATGCACTCCAGTTTGATGAGGAAAAGCAATTAATCCTAATGCTTTTAAATTTCCTGCTATAAGCAGGTTTCCAATTGGCGAGTCAAAGTAACAGTAATGTGTGATTTCAGCTTGATACATGATTGGAGCTTATCTCTATATTAATTATCAATGCCTCCAAGACACATGTATTTTATTTCTAAATAATCATCTAAACCGTATTTTGAGCCCTCTCGACCCTGACCAGATTCTTTGACGCCTCCAAATGGAGCCATTTCATTAGAAATGATACCTTCATTTATACCGACAATACCGAATTCAAGAGCTTCTCCGACACGCCATATTCTTCCTATATCGCGTGAATAAAAATAACAAGCCAGACCAAATTCTGTTTTGTTTGCTATCTCGATTGCTTCTTGTTCTGTTTTAAATTTGAATATTGGAGCTATAGGTCCAAAGATTTCCTCATTAAACACTCTCATACTTTGATCAACATTACCTAATATTGTTGGCTCTATAAAACAATTACCTGCCTCACTTCGATTCCCACCAGTTACTATCTCTGCGCCCTTACCTTTTGCATCTTCAATAAAATCTATAACATCATTCGCAGCTTTTTCATTGATAAGTGGACCTATTGTCACATTATCATTTTTTCCATCGCCGATCACCAGTGATTCAGCTGCCTCTTTCAAGCGAGTGATAAAATTATCATAAATATTTTCTTGAACTATAATTCTATTTGCACAAACGCAAGTCTGACCGGCATTTCTGAATTTACAAATCATGGCGCCTGTCACAGCAGCGTCCAAATCCGCATCATCAAAAACAATGAAAGGAGCATTTCCACCCAACTCCATGGATGTTCTTTTCACAGTAGTAGCACAGTCCGCCATCAATTTCTTTCCTATGGGTGTGGATCCTGTGAATGTTAATTTCTTTACAATTGGGTTGGAGGTCATCTCCTCACCAATTTCAGAAGTTTTTCCAGCCACTATGTTTATGACACCTCTCGGAACACCAGCTCTGACTGCTAGTTCAGTAAATGCAAAAGCAGATAATGGCGTCGCATTTGCTGGCTTACATACAACTGTACAACCAGCTGCTAATGCGGGTGCGATCTTTCTTGTCAACATGGCATTAGGAAAATTCCACGGCGTAATACAAGCGACCACACCAACCGGTTGCTTTATTACAACTATACGTTTGTCATTTGATGGGGGAGGAATTATGTCCCCATATATTCGCTTACCTTCTTCAGCAAACCATTCAATAAAATTTGCGCCGTATGCAATTTCTCCTCTCGACTCAAATAATGGTTTTCCCTGCTCAGCAGTCAGTATTTGAGCAAGATCTTCCTGCGCCTCGACCATCAATCCAAACCAATTTCTAAGAATGCTGGCTTTTTCTTTTATTGGAATCTTTTGCCAAGATGACCTCGCTTTTTCAGCGGCATCTATCGCTCTTCTAGTCTCATTTTTTCCGCAACTTGCAACTTCGCATATTATTTCTCCTGTTGCTGGATTTATAACGGGGAAAGTTGATCTATCATCACTATCGGTCCATTGACCATCGATAAAAGCTTTTGTTTTAAGAAGATCTTGGTCAATAATTTTCAATTTCTACCTCGAAGATAAGTATTAAAGGAAATAATGGTGCCGGCACCAAGAGTCGAACTCGGGACCTACTGATTACAAGTCAGTTGCTCTACCAACTGAGCTATACCGGCACTCATGAAAAATTGTCGCTTACTTTGAATTAAATATGCTATTTTTTCATTATTCATGCAAAATAACTTTGTTATTATATGCCAGAACAAGAACATAAATAAATAGATAAATATTTTGAAAAATAATACTGAACTTTCTTTTAGGCAATCTGTTGACGTAATGTTCAATAGAGCGTCAAAATTACTCGATCTGAAGCCTGGCTTAGAAGAGAAAATTAGAGTCTGCAATGCGACCTATAAGGTTCGTTTTGGCGTTCGTTTAAAAGGAAAAATAAAAACATTTACTGGTTACCGATCCGTTCACTCAGAACATATTGAACCGGTCAAAGGCGGAATTAGATACGCTAAATCAGTCAATCAAGACGAGGTAGAAGCACTCGCTGCGCTGATGACTTATAAATGTGCTGTTGTTGAGATTCCTTTTGGTGGATCCAAAGGTGGGCTCTGTATTGATCCTAGAGAATATGAGGAAAATGAACTTGAAGTCATTACACGCCGCTTTGCTTATGAATTAGCAAAACGAGATCTTATTAATCCTTCTCAAAACGTTCCTGCTCCTGATATGGGAACAGGTGAAAGAGAGATGGCTTGGATAGCTGATCAATATAGCAGGATGAATACATCAGAAATAAATACTAGGGCTTGCGTAACAGGTAAACCTCTTAATGCTGGTGGAATATCTGGGAGAGTCGAGGCAACAGGAAGAGGAATACAGTTTGCTTTAAGAGAATTTTTTCAACATCCAAATGATATGAAAAAAGCTGGCTTATCCGGAACGCTTGAAGGAAAAAAAATTGTCGTACAAGGTCTTGGTAACGTGGGTTATCACTCTGCATTATTCCTTTCTACTGAGGATGGTGCGCTCATAACCAGTATTATCGAAAAAGATGGGATGATATCCAACGCAAAGGGACTGAATGTAGAGAATGTTTATCAACATCTTATTGAGTTTGGGAATCTGTCTGAATGTGGTGAAGGAACATTCAGTTCAGAAACAAAAAACGCCCTAGAACAAGACTGCGACATAATTATACCTGCAGCAATCGAAGGCGTAATCAATTCAGAAAATGCTGACAGAATAAAAACATCATTAATAATAGAAGCAGCAAATGGGCCCATAACAGCAGCTGCAGATGAAATTCTAAATAAAAAAGGAGTAGTTATTATTCCCGATATGTACGCAAATGCTGGAGGCGTCACTGTATCCTATTTCGAATGGGTAAAAAATCTCAGTCATATAAGATTTGGAAGAATGCGACGACGTCAAGAGGAAACGAGAAACAATCTCTTAGTAAAAGAACTTAATCGTATATTAAAAGATAGTGGCCTAAATACAAAGCTGTCAGATGATTTCGTAAGTAAATACAGTGAAGGCGCAAGTGAAATTGACTTGGTTAGATCCGGTCTAGACGATACGATGGTCAATGCATATCAAGCGATCAGTGAAATATGGAATAACCGAGATGATATTGATAGCTTAAGACTGGCAGCGTACCTTTTATCAATAGAAAGAATAGCAAGCACCTATCATGCGAAAGGTCTCTAGTTGATTTAATTTTTTTGAGAAGCTAAGACTGCAAGACCCGATAGAACTAAATTAGGTCGATATTTATAGGTTCTATCCAAATAGTCTTTAAAAAATCCAGAGTCACCTCCTGTGATTATAACAACTGGTTCTTCAAAATCTTTATTCACCTTATCAAGAGAGACTTGTATGGCCCCAGAAATGGCGCTAGTGATTCCTGAAATAATCACATTTCTTGTATTTGTTCCCCAAGATTGAATATCTTTTTGTTCGATATCATGCAAATTTATCGTTTGCTGGATATTATTTGTATTTTTATTTAACGTTTCTGACATCAATTTGAATCCAGGAAGGATCTTACCTCCTTGGTGAGCACCATATTTATCAACTAAATCGATAGTAATTGCCGTTCCCATATCAATTATCATGACGTTCTTCTTAAATTCAGTGCGTGCAGCAATCATTGCCACCCATCTATCAACTCCTAAACTCTGAGGCTCATCATAACCATTTAGGACATTATGGGAATTTTCACTAGGTTCAATAAATTCAATCTTAAACCCAAAAAAAGATTTGAATGTTTTGTTGAGCTTTAATGAGATATCAGGATCAAGAACAGAACTAGCAAAGGCTTTTTCAATTCCAGATGGAAAGGATTGGTATAAAGAAAAGAAATTATCTTGCTGAGATTCTCGTAAATTAACAGCGTCATTTATCAGGATATTGTGATTATCGAAAATCCCCCATTTAATTCTGGTATTACCAATATCCAACAAAAGCATCTTCTGGAAATTCATCTTCATGTTCCTATTTCTCAATATGGATTATAGATCCATTTATTATGCGATGACGTCCAATCTCATTAATAATAACAAGTGCGCCATCTTCGCTGATCCCGTCATTTAATCCAGAGAGATTATCATTATTTGTCTCTACAGTAATGTTCTTCCCTTTAAGAAAATCATATTTTTTATATCTTTCAAAAAATGGATCAAAACCATATTCATCATAATCTCTAATGGCATTCATAATTGATAAGATTAAACTGGCAGTGAACTGTGACTTATCAAAGGAATCTGAAGAAAGTATCTCTAGTGACGTTGGCTGTAAATTATATCTTGTGGAATCCAAAGATAATGAAGGGGTTTTGAAATTAATCCCAAGGCCAACGATGATGCCAGTCATGTCTTCATCTTTAGCATGAGATTCAACGAGGATGCCACCCAGTTTTTTCATTCCATGGATAAGATCATTAGGCCATTTTAAACCTATCCCTTTAAAGCCAAAATCGATAAGAGTTTCAGCTATTACAACACCTATTGCTAGAGTGATTGTCGAGGGGTTATTAATTTTTTTAATCGAAGATGCAACTGACATCCAAAGACCTCCATTGATTTCAGAATGCCACTTTTTCTTGAGTCGACCATAACCGCCGGTCTGATGTTTAGCTATTACAACTTGGCAATTTCCGTTATCACCGATTACATTATCTTTGAGATATTTGCTTGTGGATTCAATGGATTCAAAAAGCTCTATCTTTGGTGGGGATGTATTTGATTCAAGATAAATTAATTTATTAATATCTTCTATACATAAATCTTTCATTATCTCTTTTTTATTTTGAAAAAATCATTACCTTTTTATTTTTTGGTTCTTCGCCGCTCACCATTCTTTTGATATTGGATCGGTGGGTGTATGTCAAAAATATTGCCATCATAGAAGAAAAGATAACCAATGGATTGGATAGTGAACCCATATTAAATACCAAATAAATAGCGACACTCCAACTTGAAATTATCGTTGCCAATCCCACAAAACCAAATAAAATCAAAATCAAAATAAATGCTGCCAGCATTACCATAACTAATACTGGTGCTACAATTAAATAAGCCCCAATAAGTGTTGCGGCTCCTTTGCCTCCTCTAAATTGGTGCCAGATCGGAAAAACATGACCTATTACAGCTGCAGCAGCACATGATAAAACGATAAACTCTTGATTGAATTGAGCCTCATGCCCCATCAGAGCTATGTGCCATTTAGACACAAATAAAATGGCAAGGATACCTTTTCCAATATCTATAACTGCTACTGCCAAAGCGAAGAGAAAGCCTTGGGTCCGAAGGGCATTAGTTGCTCCAGCATTTCCACTCCCTTGATTGCGGACATCCACATTACCAAATAACTTTCCAACTGTGAGTGCGCCCATCACAGAACCCAAAAAATAACTGACTAAAAATTTTACCCCAAGCTCAAACACAATTTATTCCCTTACCTATCTCAAATAGAGTTTATCATCATGTTGCATATGGAATGAAAAAATTAATGTGAAGTCCGATTTGAACTCATAAAAATAGCAAGCAAAACGATAATTACACCAAAACCTTCGATCACTGAAAAAGCCTTTTTAAATATAATGATTTCCCAAACAAAGCTGAGGGCCGGCTGGAGTAATAATGCAATTCCCACTTCAGCAGCCCTGACTTTGATTAATGCACTGGCAATCATTATTCCTCCCATCGCATGTGACCCGACTCCATATAAAAATAAAATCAAATAGTCATAGGATGATGGTTCTAGCAAAGATTCTTTTTCGAAAAATGCCGTAACCCCCAAAATTAGAGAAACCAATATTGACATCACAGCAACCTCCCTCACAGGAATCTCAAAGTTTGAGCCTTGTTGTGCTTGACGCATCGAAATTAAGTATCCGCTATAGCAAACAGCAGTTAATAACCCAAAAATTACCCCTATTTGGTAATCTGATCTCAGCGTATTCCAATCTATACCGATAATCATAATTAACCCTGCTAAGGCGATAGGAATTGAGATTAATTGAAGTCGACTCGGAATTTGCTTAAAAATTAGAAATCCCGCTAACATCATAACAAACACTTGCATATTAGCTAACAACGTCCCCAAACCAGAACCCAAATAAATCACACTTCTGTGCCAAAACCATAAATCTGCTGCGAAAAAAAATGCCGATATTACTAAAAACAACCAAACAACTTTATTGAATTGAATTTTCTGTTTTTTAAAAAATGAGAATAATATCAAGGCAACACCGCCAATAAAAACTCGATAAAAAGCGCTCACTGTCGGTGACACATCAACCAAACTAACAAAAATAGGTGAAAAACTGATAAGAATCGCGCCAATATATAAACGAAATCTTGGATTCAAGAATAATTGCATAATTATTTCGATTAATCAGTTGATGAAATTACAGAATCATAAAGTTTTAATGTTAAGCATTTTGCTGACCCGCCGGCTTTTATAAACTCCGAAAGATCAACTTCAATCACATCAAAATTTAATCCATTGAGTTCATTTTTTAAATGATTGGATGCCTTATTGACTATGACTTTATTTTCCAAATTAACTGCATTGCATGCAAAATTTCCAGCATCATGAGTATCAACGATGATTCTTTTTTCGGCTGGTATTCTTGATTCTATGGCTATTCTAGATTCGTAATCAAAAGCTGGGGGATGATACATAACGTAACCACCAGATAAAGGACAGAAGCAAGTATCAATATGATAAAAGCGTTCATCAATTAATTTAATTGGAACCACTTCGACATCAAAATATTTTGCTATTTCAGCGTGCGCCTCAATCTCAGTTCTAAATCCGTAACCCGTCCATAACCATGGGCCACCTCGATCAAAAAGGCAGTCGCCTCCTCCCTCAAAACCTATCTTGTCATCCAAATCGAGAAGTTCATAACCATTATCTTTAAACCACGATTTAAAATGAGTTTCTTCAGGTCTTCTTTCGTGAGGCATAAAATGGCTAGCAATTGCCTTATTTTTTGAAACAACACCAGCATTAGCAGTGAAAACCATATCAGGTAATTCAGGCTGAGGCTCAATAATCACAATATCAGCGTACTGAGCAATTGTATCTCTCAATTGCCTCCATTGTTGATGTGCTTTTTCTTTGTTTGGAGGGTCTGTGAGACCCGCCATCCAAGGATTTATTATGTACTCCACGGAAAAGAAATCCGGTGGACACATCAATATCTTATTTCTTTCATAATTCATAGTATTCTCAATGCTTAGGTAGAAATATTTCTGCCATCATACAACGTACACTTCCCCCAGCTGAGGCTTCAATATTATCTATAGGTGATGAAACGATCCTACAATATTTACTTATGGTTTTATACTGACTGTCAGTTAATGCTCTCTCTGCCGAAGATGACATGAGCATGAGTTTTTCACCTCTATTAGAAATAACTTCCAGTACATTTCCTGAAAAAGAATGCATTTGCTCTAATGTAATACACACTATTTCATGATTTGAAGATTCAAGGCTGCTTAAGATATTTTCACGTTCTGAGTTATCTTTTATAGTATCTTCACAGAGAACAGCAATATTCTCACCCAGGCTCATGATAACGTTTGTATGATAGATGGACGATCCAGATGAATCTGAAGCAGCGAATGAAACAACAGTGTAATTCATTTGTTTAGAAAAATCAGACAATACCCGCTCATTGGTTCTTGAGGAGATACAAGCATATGCGATTCTATTGATATGATCTAAAATCATGCTTCCGGTGCCTTCTAGATATCGGCCTTCACTTTCATGGTGCGTCAAATCGATGGTTCTATTAACAGAAAAATCATATTCATCGATTAAAGATTTAATAATATCAGAACGTCTTTCGGTTCTTCTGTTTATAGCTTCCATTGGATACAAAATAACCGTTCCATCGGAATGCATTGAGATCCAATTATTAGGAAAAACAGAATCGGGTGTTGATGGCTCTGGTGTATCATCAAATTGCATGATATTGAGATCAGCCTGTCTCAGTTTTTCAACCAATTGATCAAACTCATCTATTGCAGCACGCTGTAATTCGTCACCATCGATTAAGGACTTACCTTGGAATTTATTGGATTTAGCGGTCTCCGGATTACTAAAGAAACGACACGGCCTTATCATGAGGATATCTGATGTTATTTGTTTCCTGCTCTTTGAGGTCATAAGGCTATTCCTTTTTGATATTCTATCAATTGAACCGTTATGAACAATACATAAATAAATATTTTTATAAATTTGACATAAAAAAAACCCCGCAAAAGCGGGGTTTTAATCATTGGATGTGTGTTTAAATTAAACGGTCATCCAATTATTTCTTAGATCATCAACTATTAGAAGCTGATTTGACCTCTTACGTAGTAGTAAGTACCTTGCCAATCTTGAACTGAATCAGATCGGTAAGTACGTCCACAACAAGTTTCACCAATTGTATCTAGATCTGGCATTGCGTCAAAAATGTTGTTTATACCAAATGTTAAACGGTACATTTCTGATAAATCCCAAGATACATCAGTATCCCATTGCATTACACGACCATACTCTTGAATTGATGCGAGTGTTGAATTCGCAGCATTTTTGTATGGACCGTAAAGGTTACCACGTAGGCTAAGCGTTACGTCGTTATTCATTGTGTGACGAGCTGATATGTTCATACGGTATGAAGGATCACCGTTCTCGTTATCAAACTTACTTTCGTCATTAATGAAGTACTTAACTTTGTCTGCAGCAGGGTCTCTGTCTAGACGATCTTTGATCTCAGTGTCGTTCCAGTTACCAGCCATAGAAAGGACAGTGTTACCACCAGACCAGTCCATGTTGTAAGTTACGACTAAGTCAACACCGCTTGTTTCAGTAGTCAAGTCATTAGTAAAGTAACTAACTTGAGCAATATCCGATTGGTAAGGGATACCTTTCGCATCAAGACTTGCTTTTACAGCAGCCGTAATTGGAAAGTCTGAAGACAATACGATTCGATCTTCTAGTTCAACGAAGTAGTAATCAAGAGTTATTACTAAGTTGTCAGATGGAGTCGCACTTAAACCCAATGTGAATTGAGTTGAAGTTTCTGCATCAAGAGGTAATGCGCCTAGCTCTTTAACCAATGGGTTAGTTGCTGGGAATATACCTTCTGCTACAGGCTCACCATTTGGATCGATACGTGTTGAAACGTTCTTAGTTGAGATTTGACCTGGTGTCGGTGCACGGAAACCAGTACCTGCTGAAGCACGTACAGTCATCGTGTCACTAATTGTGTAACGCGATGCGATTTTCGCACTGAAGTTATCTCCGAAATCAGAGAAGTCTTCGTAACGACCAGCAACGTTCACCAAGAACTCGTCTGTGATGTCAGTTTCAAGGTCAATGTAAGCAGCAACTGAGTCTCTAGAGTAAGTACCAGTATAAGCTGGATCATACCCTGGGAAACCGTTTGAACCTACAGGCAATGAATTGAAGATTGGATCATTTGCATTACACTGAGTTCCAGGAGTAGAAACTAGACCAGGAATGTAACAACCTGCCGCACGAGTTTCACTTTCAAGAGCAGCTTCAGCCACAGTCACATCAAAGTTATGCGGATCTGAACCACCGTATGGTCCCACAGTCCAAGAAGGTTTGTCACCTTCCTCAATTGTGTAACCTTCTTCACGCCATTCTAGACCGAAAGCAACGTTAGTTGGATTTGCTGCACCTAGATCAAACTCTTTCGAGAAGTCCATGTTGATAGCAAATTCGTCGTTGATTAGGTTACCAGGACGGAATTTAGATGGTGATGCTGCACCCATTGATGGGTTTCTAGTGTTATCAAGGATGTAACGGATTTCGTTCTCACCGTAGCGAGTACTGAAATCGTAGTTCCAACCGTTCATATCACCACGAATACCAGCAGTCATACCTTCATCAATCACGTTACCGTGGAATCTTGGTGTAAATCCACCAGGATACTGATCACGTGGGTTGTGGATACGACCTGTTTCATCACGGCTCAATTTGAACTGAGCAATACCAGGACGACGATGGTAGAAAGAACCGTCAGCGTTAGTATCTGAGTAGTTGAACCAAGCGTAAGCTTCAGAAGAATCTGAAAGTGTTATGCCTGAGTTAACGAATACTCGAATACCGTCACGAACTGGCTCACCCCAAGTCATTTCGTTACAGTCACCTGCACCGATTTCAGCATTACAAATGTTATCTCTGTATCTGTAATCAGGATCATCAGGGATACCGTCACCACCATTAGTG
>Ga0208277_1001465_pt1 | contig 13712 bp, 9 predicted proteins | sample ETNtaG_5_FD_185782 | JGI IMG/M metagenome (GOLD analysis project Ga0208277, IMG submission 185782) | Marine microbial and viral communities from oxygen minimum zone, Eastern Pacific Ocean - ETNP201406SV205 (SPAdes) (version 2) | ecosystem: Environmental > Aquatic > Marine > Oceanic ...
TACCGATTCGGATATATACCGCATCTATGTGGACAAACTACGAGGGCTCGTGGTCTAGGGGTTATGACGTTGCCTTGACATGGCAAAGATCGCCAGTTCAATTCTGGCCGAGCCCACCTCGCAATTATTAGCTAGCGAACTACAGTTTTATTGATTATAGTTTATTTGCCTTTCAAAAAGCATTTAATAATAAATCATTCCGACTCTATTTCTTCAGATTTTGGAATTTTGATTTTCTCTTTCACAATTGAAGGTTCTTCTTCATCAATGAATGAAAAGTCAGTAGAACCACCGCTCCAATTTTTTATAGTGCTATCGTCACCTTCAAAATCTTCACTAACTATTGCAGAATCCGGATTCATAGAATAATCAGAAGGATCTAATTCTCTAAGAATAGCACGTTCTTCGGGAGATGGTGCTTCTCTTTCTTCAAGGTGAACTCCTGAATGAAATGTCCCACATTCAGGGCACCTTGCAGTACCTTTCTGGGATATTGTTCCGCAAACTGGGCATGCCTCTTTTCCCATGAGGACATCTAAACCGTCAGTCATCGAATCACTCGTCGTCATCTTCGTCAAGGAACATGTCTTCTTGATTTCCGGTGATTTCTTCACCGTCTTCAGTCTCTATTGTTACTGTTCCTTCATCGTCATCAAATTCAATTATCTCTCCAAAGAATTCATCGCCATCAATATCTAATCCAATCCAATCTCCGACGTCGATATCATCTTCTTCATCGTCATCTTCGACTTCCTCTTCATCGTCATCTTCGATTTCCTCTCCATCGTCATCTTCGATTTCCTCTCCATCGTCATCTTCGACTTCTTCTTCATCGTCAGAATCAGTGTCTTCTTCTGGCTCTTCATCCTCTTCCGAGTCTTCTTCTTCGTCCAATTTACCAGAATCTTTCTTTGCCTTTCTTCGTAGTGCTTTTGCATAAATTAAGTGTAAATATGCTGTTACTGCGAGACCTATTACTCCTAATATTATCATGACGATACCGTCGGTATAGAAGCCAGCTGGCATACTCGAAGCGCCATTTTCTCCGCTGAATGGAGTGAGGGAATTTTCACATTTGTTGGCATCTATCGCTGGATCACATGGATAACTTTCTCCTACAGCAACAGTTCCTTGACATGGATCTATCATTTCCTCAAGCGCATCCGATTCACAAAGATTCCAGTTGGCTTCTCTTATTTCTCCGCCCCATTGGTCAACACCGCCTTCGTATACGACGGTACCTCCTGACCCATCAACAAGGAGGCCCATGCCGTTTATTACCCACAAGCCGATGAATGTGACCGTCAAGAAATATGCTATCGGATAGAATATGTCATTTGCCTTTTTACCCATCAAGAATTTTTTAACCGGAGACGATACTGTTTTGGTTCTTGGATCCTTACCTGGCTGAATTCCTATACGTAGATCATCCAATGCCTTCAGTAATTCATTAGGATCAATTCTTTTGTTATCATCATTATCTAGGTACTTTAGAATTAAAGTTACTTCCTTTGGAGATAATTTCTCGCCAGCGATTTTTTGAATTCCTTTCTGAAGTTCAGGTGCGTCTATCATGCCGTCAGAACTTGAATCCATTTCTTCAAATGCTTCTCCAGCAGTCATTCCAGCTCCCGCTATAGCAAGCGCTAGATTCTCAAACGCCATGACAATAAGATGTTGGTCGATAGGCTCCTCTTCTTCTTGAGGCTCCTCATCAACTTCTTCCTCAGTATCACTAGATTCAATATCTTCATCAGATTCTGATTCTTCCTCAGTGTCATGAGTTTCTTCTTCAACCTCTTCTGAGTCTTCGTCTTCAGACAGTTCTTCGAGAAGATTTGATTCAGAATCATCCATTTCTTCTTCGATTTCCTCTGATTCTGAAGTTGTTTCTTCATCATCGACTCCGTCGATGTAAGCATCCATCTCTTCATTTGAATCTCCTTCAATATCATCAGATTCGACATCTGGTACGGTATCCTCAACTTCTTCCTCGCTTTCACTTAGAATTTCGGATTCAGCAAGTGCAGGAGATTGTTCGACCATTTCCTCTTCTTCATCCAAATCCACTTCATCTATGTAAGAGTCGATATCTTCCGTAGAATCCTCTTCATCCTCGTCAGAGACTATCTCTTCTGATTGAGTTTCTTCCTCAGTGTCATCGTCGGCAATGTGAGAAGCAACATCTTCGCTTTCACTTACAATTTCAGATTCAGTAATGGTTGGAGTTTGTTCCTCATGGACCGTTTCCTCAACTTGATCAACTTCTTCAACCGAATCGGAGCTGGATCCTACAGTTTCTTCGTGTGCTAATTCTGCGCTAGTTGAGGCACCTGAAACTCTAACCTCTTCGGCCGATACAGGTTGCTCTAGTTCTATGGCCTCATCCATGTCTGGAGTTACGGTATCGCTTTTTGATGGACCTAGATCAACGAAAACTGCACCGCAATCACCACAAGATTCACTATCTACTGGGATGATGGAACCACATTGTCCACATACACCCAAGGCATCGTCGCTTATTCCGCTAAAACTCGCTCCACATCCGGGGCATGATTCGCTATCAAGGGGGACGATTGCATTACAAGCGCCACATTGTGCCATTGGGATATCTTGATTTTCTTCATCAGACATTGTTGCCACTAGAGTTTGCGAGTTGTTTTAATGATATAATGGTTCATGGACCTGAAGTTGTACGGATGGTTAGTTGGGGGGCTTTGAATGGACTCGGCATCTGATTTGGAATTTGGCAAAACTTTCACTCTTCATCATAAATCACAAGACATTTTGTATGCCTATGTAGATCAAGTATCGATGAAAGAAGAAGGACATATTTTGTTGCTTTCACGTTTACCACAACGTAGGTTATTGGAACATATAGATTTGGACAAGGTCGAGAGTTACTGGATTACTACCCAGGATGTCACAGGCTCAATTCAACCATCGCTGGAACAAATTGAGGACTTATTGAACAGCAGAATAGAAAATCACACTGGAATAGCAGTTGTTGAGGGAATTGAATGGTTAATCTCCTTATTTGGATTTTCTAAAGTCCTCAATATGGTCATGAATCTAAAGGATTCATTACACAGAAAACCTTGGTCAGTACTATTTGTTGTCTCAGAGGATGTTTTTAGTGAAATCGAATTTTCTAAATGGCACCGAGAATCTCCGAAATGGGATATTCCAAAATATGATGTCAAAGATGAACCGCTGGTAAATATCGACATTGAAGAAAAGCCATTTGAACCTGATGAAACCAATCAAAACGATGAACAGAAAACTGGATTATCATTCCTTGTCCGCATACCTCGAGAAGGCTATACAAAGGAAATTGCTCGAAGGCGTATTTTGCAATGGAGAAGAATGGGGCTAGATGTTTCAGCAGCTGAACCAGCACTTTTCCAAACTTCTGATGAGATCGGTTACGAGATTTTTAAATCGGTAGAAGATAAAGTTAGAAGAGCGATTGAATTAGATAATCGGTTGGATATTTTGGAAGAACGTGGATGGCGTTCTGAAGTTACGAAGATGAGGTTTAGAGTAAGGCAACTTACTGGTTTTACTGAAGTTGAAAACCGAATAAACGAACTCATCTAGGAAGTCTTCCGCACTCCGCTTCTATCCTTGCAAGCCAGCCACCATTTGTCAGTTCTTTAGCAATCAACTGAATTTCATCTGAAGTCGCTCTATCTTCTGTGAGAGGTTTGCTAATTTTCCTAACCAAAGCGTATAGCGATTTTACATGATTTGCTGGTTCAGCCACTCTATATTCTAAGGCTTCACAAGCAATCAATAATTCACATGCTAAAACTTGCGATAGATGTTTGGAAGTTTCGACTAGATTCCAACAGGCAGTGGCTCCCATGGAGACATGATCTTCTTGTCCTCCAGAAGTTGGTGTGGAAAATGCGGAGCGAGGTGATGCTCTTGCATGCATTTCTGCTAATGCAGCAGCTGCAACATAATGGACAATCATCATCCCTGATTCTAATCCTGAATTTTTTGCTAAAAATGCAGGCAAATCACTTCTAGAGGGATCAACAATTTGGTCAATTCTTCTTTCAGAAATATGAGCAAGTTCAAACAATGCATGAGACATGTTGTCTGCACATAGCGCTAAAACTTCACCATGGAAATTACCTTGTGATACAACTTCACCTTTACCTGGGTTTGATGGATTTGGAAAAATTAAAGGATTATCCGTCGCACTATTAATTTCAATATCTAAGGTGTTTGACATCTTTCTGTAACTCTCCAAAACAGCACCGTGTACTTGCGGTATGCATCGAAATGAGTATGCATCCTGTACTTTGTCACAATTTGCATGAGAGTGTAAAATTTCTGAATCTTTCATTATCGAAGTGATTCTTTCTGCAACCAACGACTGCCCTTCATGGGGTCTTACCTGATGCACTCGAGGGTCCATTGGTTTAATTGAGCACTCTTTGGCTTCCATCGAAACGCATGCAATCAAATCAGCCAGTGGCAAAAGATTAGCCAGAATATTATCTGCATGGGATAAGAATGAACACATTTGACTGGTTCCATTAATCAGAGATAGTCCATCCTTGGCCATTAAATCAACAGCAATCAATCCTTTTTCTCTTAGAACTACTGACGTGTCAACAGATTCATTATCATTCCAAACTTGACCTTCTCCAATCAGGGTTAGAGCCATATGCGATAGTGGTGCTAAATCCCCTGATGCTCCTAATGAGCCAATTCTAGGTACAACTGGAACTATATCGTGATTAAGGTAGGATATGATTTGTTCAATCACCTTTCTTTGAATGCCGGAATTACCCTTGACTAGAGAGTTTGCACGAACACACATCATAGCTCTTGTATCTTCTATTGACATTGGATCGCCAATACCACATGCATGAGATCTAATCAAATTGACCTGTAATGCAGATAAATCATCCTTGGAAATAGATTCGCTAACTAATGCACCAAACCCGGTATTTATCCCGTATACTGTTTCGCCACTCGATAGGATTCTTTCTACGACTTCTCGTGCTAGGTGCACCTTGTTCCATGCATCGCTTGCTACTTCGACTTTCTCACCTTTGGCCACCAATAAGATTTCAGTGGATGTTAAGGTTCTACCATCGAGTTTTACACTACTCATCAAGAATCATCTCCATAAACTGAATTTATCAAATCCTCGTTTGTTAAATTTGGTAATGTGACTTTGAGATTAGGATTATTTTCCATGGCTCGCTTAATAGCAAATATTGCTCCATCATTTCTGGCCCAAGCACGTCTTGAAATGCCGTTATTTACATCCCAATCTAACATCGATTTCAGCTTTCTTTCACTATCATCACTACCATCAATTAGCATTCCAAAGCCACCGTTAATCACTTCGCCCCAACCAACTCCTCCACCGTTGTGCAAACTAATCCAAGTGGCTCCCCTGAATGCATCACCGACGAAGTTTTGCACTGCCATGTCTGCAGTAAACATCGAACCATCGAAAATGTTTGCTGTCTCTCTGTAAGGAGAATCTGTGCCAGCAACATCGTGATGATCTCTTCCTAGCACTATTGGGGCAGAAATTTTTCCTGTTTTAATGGCATCATTGAATGCATTGGCGATTAGTTTTCTTCCCTCTGTATCTGCATACAGTATCCTGGCTTGACTACCAACAACCATTTTGTTTGTTCCTGCTTGCTTTATCCAGTTGATATTGTCCAACATTTGTTGTTTTATTTCAGGGGGTGATTTATCTGCCATTTCAGAGAGAATATCTAGAGCAATTTTATCTGTAATTTCCAAATCTGCTGGGTCACATGAAGTACAAACCCATCGGAATGGCCCAAATCCGTAGTCGAAACACATTGGACCCATTATGTCCTCTACATAGCTAGGATAGAGGAAACCGCTTCCATCCTTTTTCATGACATCAGCACCCGCACGCGAAGCTTCGAGAAGAAAGGCGTTGCCATAATCCCAGAAATACGCACCTGTTTCAACTAGAGAATTAACTGCTGATGCATGACGGCGTAATGTTTCTTGGACTTCAAGACGGAATTGTTCAGGATTTTCGGACATCATCCTCTTCGATTCTTCGAATGACAATGTAACAGGGTAATATCCCCCTTGCCATGGGTTGTGAAGGCTAGTCTGATCGGATAGTAAGTCAATCCTGACCCCACGTTCAACCATCCGTTCTAGCAATTCGACAATATTGCCTATATGTCCAATTGATACTGCTTCACCATTCTCTTTTGCTTCTAACATCCTATCGATTGCGTTGTCAGTAGATTCAGCAATCTCTGACAGCCAACCTTGTTGATGTCTTTTATGTGCAGCATGAGGGTTGATTTCGCTAACAATACAAGAGGCCCCTGCAATCACACCAGCCTTTGCCTGAGCCCCACTCATGCCTCCGAGTCCAGAAGTTACGAAAGTAACGCCTTCTAGCGAATCAGAAGAACCACAAAACTTTCTTGCAGCGTTAAGAACAGTAATAGTTGTGCCGTGGACAATTCCTTGTGGTCCGATATACATGTAAGAACCAGCAGTCATTTGACCGTATTGACTTACACCAAGGGCATTCATCCTATCATAGTCGTCTTGACTTGAATAGTTGGGAATTACCATCCCATTGGTCACTACAACTCTTGGTGAATCTCTTGAAGAAGGGAATAGCCCTAGTGGGTGACCGGAATACATCACCAGTGTTTGTTCATCTGTCATTTCACATAGATATTTCATAACCAATCTATATTGTGCCCAATTTTGGAAAACAGCTCCATTACCACCATAAGTTATCAATTCATGAGGGAATTGGGCAACAGAATTATCCAGATTATTTTGAATCATCAACATTATGGAGGCTGCTTGTAAAGAGTTAGTCGGGTATGAATTAATCGGATACGCTTTCATTTCGTATTCAGTCGGTCGATATCGCATCATCCATATTCTGCCGTATTCTTCCAATTCTTTAGCGAACTCAGGTGCTAGTGTTTTGTGAAAACTTTCGGGGAAGTATCTCAATGCGTTCTTGAGAGCGAGTTTTTTCTCGGATTGATTCAAGATCTGACGCCTCTTTGGGGCATGGTCGACTTCAGGTGATATCCCTGGGTGTTCTGGCAAATATTCTGGTATGCCTTCACCAACAAAAGTGCGCATCGCATCAATGTCGGTTGGCATATTCTAGCGCAAGTGATGGGGCTTATTGAATATTGTAATCAATCGTCATTGCTATGAGGTACCAGTAGTACGGGTAATCATGGAGGAGGAGGTATACCATGCAGAGTTGGCAGACGTCAAGCGTGATTCCAACCTCCTAAACGTGGTCGCAGGTTCGACAGTTGCTGTAGCAATAGTCTTCTTGATGCTTGGAATAGCCTTTGGTGAAGTAATAAGCTCTCTAAATTCTTCAGGCGAGGAAGACTATGGCGTCAGAGTTCCCGTATGGGACCGAGGAGATTTGGATTACATCACTAACGAGAACTGGAGTTATGTAATGGAAAAAGGAACACACAAGATCCTTGAAACGGCAAATGAATGGAACTCAACTCATGTCTTTGTCGAATACGAGTTGCCCTTGGAAGAAGGCGGAGCAGCTCCAAATGGATTGATTTCGCTCGCTTATTGGAGGCCGATTGTTCCTGAGGGTGTGAAAGTACCAGTAATTGCTGAATTCGGACCATATTTCCAGGAACCAAGCGTACAAACTCCAACAATCGAAGTTCCTGGTAGTTGGCTTGGTGAGATGATTATCGATCAAATTCTCCCTCATGGATATGCGTTCGCTCAAGTTTCAGTAACAGGCACCGGTAGGTCAAATCATTGCATGGATTTGATGGGTACAGCAGAACAATTGGGTAATGATGCAGCAGTATCTTGGTTAGGTAGTCAAGATTGGTCAAATGGTAACGTTGCGATGATTGGGAAATCATATGATGGTTCAACACCATGGCAAGCAGCAATGTTCGGCAATGAGCATTTGAAAACAATCGTTCCGATTTCTGGCCTAATTGGAGTAAAAGAATTGATGTGGAAAAATGGTTCTGCAGAAGCAAGGGCTCCGATAATGCACAATGGCGTTTACGGCTCGTATGGTTTTGATGGTGACGAAGAAGACTACGGCAATCTTTGTCCTGATTACCTCATAGGTCCAGGAACTGGTGTATCCGCTTGGATGTTTGGTTCAGAAGTTGCTGGAGATTATTGGGAAGAGAGATATTTCTTAGATAGAGTTCTAGATAACTACGGAGGTTCTGTTTATCTTATTCAAGGAATGCATGATTGGAATGTAGACCCTCATATGGCAGTACCTACTATCAACAAGCTGAAGGATAGAGGTATAGAAGCCAAAGGACTGTTTGGACAATGGGACCATGATTATCCAGATAGGGCAATACAATTGTTCGAACGCTCAGATATGGGTGGTAGAGGTGGAGAAGCTTTCCCATCAATGATTCGGTTCGACTGGATGCAAGATTTGTTAGAATGGTTTGATTGGTATCTTAAGGGCGAAGGAAGAGAACCGGGACTACATGTGGAAATTCAATCTAATCAAGGATCATGGAGAATTGAAGATAGGTATCCCGCAAGTGACACTGAAGAGATCATCTTCGAATTAGGTAGCGATTTAAGCAGAATTTCAGGAAGTCCCAATGTATTGCCTGATGCATCGACTGGGCCTGTGTATGAAACAGAACCATTGACAGAAGATCTCTACATTCAGGGCCTACCTAGGTTCCATGTAGAAGTAACAACAACAACGGTCGGTGGCCAACTATATGCATTGTTGGAGGATTGCTATGGTGACAATTGTATTCACATCGGCCATGCAATTATGGATCTTAGATACCACGAAGGTGGGGAAGAACTGTCGTCTGCTTGGACTCCTATTTTTGAAACGATAACTGCACACATGGAATTTATTGCTTTAGATGCGGAAATTATTGCTGGGCATACAATTCGACTGTCACTTCTTTCGACAGGGGAAGACTATCTTCCAGCATCAACCTCCTCCATTGTAACAATTCAAGAGGGGGCTGGAAGTACGCTACAACTCGATACGTTCGACCCCGATGACAGAAGATACTGGACTCCACCAGTATGTACTCACGTTATTTGTGAATGATTGTCTGGACGCCATAGTGTGAATATTATACCACAAAGTATCATTAATATTGAAAATGATATGAAGCCTGTTTGTAAACTGAGATTATGATATTCGACAAGATAACCTGCAGTAGTTGTAGATAGGGCTGCAGAAGTACCTAGAATTAGCATGTCCATTGAGAATACACGTCCTCTAACTTCATCTTCCACCCAACTTTGGGTTAGAACAGTTGACAGTACCCAATTTCCTCCACTTGCCGAATGTGAAATTATAATCAATAATACTGTTAGAGGTAAATAGAATTCCAGAGTTAATCCTACAAGTAGGTAAAATATACCACTCACAGAAACCAAGATTCCAATTAACGATGGCCATTTGTTCTTATCTTTGAAAACAGACCTTGCGATTAGTGGCCCGATTCCTGTGCCAATACCTCTTGCGAAGAAGAATAAACCAAATCCAAATGCTGCACCATATCCGGATATTTCTGCACCTGCAAGAACTAGGAAAACACCGGCTATACCGGCACCACCAAGATTCCAAGAAGATTTTGCAAATACAATTCTCAGTAACTGTTTGTCATTGTAAATCCTTTTCCAGCCAATCTTGATGTTTTTAGCGGCCGTTCTAAATATTGGACCTTTCATGCTTTCATCGACTTTTTGATCTATTGTTAATGGGATGAGAATTATTGCAGATAGTAAGAATGTGAAAGAATCGATAATGAATGCGGCATCAGTACCCCATTCACTTACAACTATGCCACCAAGCATTGCTCCCATGCAGAGAGCTGTTGACCAGGAAGCACTTCCTATCGCATTTGCTGTAATTAAATCATCTTCATCAACAATATTCGGCACTGCAGCGCGCTCTGCTGTAACATATACCCCGTGTAATAGCATCATTACTCCTGAAACTGTAATTAGCCACCACATGTCTTCTTCTCCATCCACCAAAAGGAAAGATAATGCTAGTCCGATTTGAAGTACATTAGACCAAAACATCAAACTTTTTCGATTCAATCTATCTGCCAATAAACCGTTGATTGGTTGAGAAATACCAAACAAAAACATTCGTACTGCGAACAATATACCTAACAGAAACTGAGAACCCGAATATTCTAGAATTAGTAGGAAAAGGGCAATTGTATTGAACCATTCACCTAATAGTGAAATTACGCTAGCGGCCCATAATCTACGGTACTTTGGGTTGCTAGAAAAAAATTCTAAGTATCCTTTAGACAAAATCACTCCTCCTCAGAACTTGAGAGTCCAGGTTCGAGGAGGCTACATACTATCCATTTCGAAGTAGGAGTATTGGATTTATGAGCAGTTGAATCTAGTGGGACTAATACATTGGCTTCGGGGAAATAGGTTGCTATATTCCCTCTTGGAATGTCATATGCAACTACCTGCCACCCATCGCTACGCCTTTCTTCAGAGTTAAAATGCGAAACAATGTCTACGATATGTCTTGTTTTCCATCCTCTGTCTACCATGTCATTGGCATTCATCAGAATAATTCGTCGATTACCGTGAATACCACGATAGCGATCATGCAAGTCATATATCGTCGTATTATATTGGTCGTGTGATCTGATTGTCATCATTACATACTTATCTTCATCAATTTTGACATCAGGTAGTTGGTGGGAAATGAAGTGGGCCTTTTTGTCAGGAGTATTGAATGAGCGACTATCTCTTGGAGGATTAGGAAGGGCAAAACCATTTTCAGAACGAACTCTTTCATTATAATTTTCAAATCCAGCAAGTGCTTTACTCATTAAATTCCTTATTTTGTCATAGTCATTGACTAAATCCATCCAGTTGCGATCATCTTCAAGAGTTACTGAAGCAAGAGACGCTACAATCCAAGGTTCACTGCGCAGATTCATACTTGCCGGTTTTAGGCCTCCTTTGGAAGTATGAACTATACCCATTGAATTTTCAACAGTAACGAATTGTTCTACAGAATTTTGGATATCGATTTCTGTTCTACCCAAACATGGTAAGATCAATGCTTCGTCTCCGGTTACAAGGTGTGAGCGGTTTAATTTAGTTGAAACTTGAACAGTAAGACCTACTTTCGATATTGCTTCAGCAGTATATTCTGTGTCTGGCGTTGCGGAAATGAAATTGCCTCCCATGCACATGAACAAATCGACATCACCTTTTCTCATTTGTTTAATCGCTTCGACAACATCTACGCCATGTTCTCTTGGACTGGTAATGTCACATGCTGAATCAAGTCGTTCAAGAAAAGCTTCACTTGGCCTTTCCCATATTCCAACAGTTCTGTCTCCTTGAACGTTTGAATGACCTCTAACAGGGCACAAACCGGCTCCGGGTTTACCTATGTGTCCTCCCATCAACATAAGATTGGTAACTTCTTGAATCACAGAAACTCCGTTTTTGTGTTGTGTAAGACCCATAGCCCAACAAGAAATCGAAGCATTTGATTTTGCTACAAGTCTGCCTGCTTTTTCGATTTGGAATCTAGTTAGTCCAGAATCACGTTCAATTTGACTCCAATTTGTCGATTTTACTGAAGATACTAATTCAGTAAAACCGACGGTGCTATTTTTTATGAAATCATGATCGATAGCATCGAGTTCTAATTGCACTTTCATCAATCCATGAAATAGTGCAGCATCCCCTCCAATCTTTACTTGCAAATGCATATCTGCTAATTGTTCGCTACCAAATGACAATTTCATGTAGTCTTGCGGGTGCTTGAATCTAACCAATCCAGTTTCTGGCAATGGATTGACATGAATTATCTTGGCGCCATTTCGTTTTGCATCTCGCAAAGCAGTAAGCATACGTGGATGATTAGTACCGGGGTTCTGTCCAATTACAAGAATTAATTCTGAATGGTTGAAGTCTTCTAACGTAACTGTACCCTTACCGATACCTATTGCCTCGCCAAGTCCTCTGCCACTAGATTCATGGCACATGTTAGAACAATCAGGCATGTTATTTGTCCCTAATGTTCTAACGAATAATTGGTACAAGAAAGCCGCTTCATTTGAAGTCCTTCCCGATGTATAGAATACAGATCTATTAGGGTCTGTTGATTGCTTGATTTTCGAATCGATTAACTCAAAAGCATCGTTCCAAGAAATTGGCTCGTATCTGTTTTCGCCCTTTCTCAAAATCATCGGATCTGTAATTCTACCTTGATTGTTGAGCCAGTAATCACTCTTTTGTGACAATTCCTGAACTGTGTATTTAGAGAAAAAATCGGGATTTACATTACCTTTCATTGCTTCATCCGCAACCGCCTTTGCACCATTCTCACAAAATTCGAATGTGGTTGCGTGTTTCGGATCAGGCCAAGCACATCCAGGACAATCAAAACCGCTTGGCTGATTAATCGTAGTTAGTGTTTTGATAGTCTTGGTTATGCCCATTTTTTTGATTCCATGAATCATTGATGATGTTGCAGCAGGGATACCCGCAGCAATTGATTTTTTTGAACTGATTTTCAAATCATTATTGTCAGGAGGAGTTGTAGCAGAAACACCCTTCCTACCCGACATAATTCGCCCGGTTAATCGAGGGCTTGTCAATGATGCGGCTCAAATCCCCTATTACGACCGGTCTTTCGCGTGTTGCAAAACCTACCAGAGTCATCCCAGTAGTTCTGGCCAAAGATTCTGCAGCTGAGCTAATTGCACCTACTGCAATTATAATCTCAATTCCAGATCTCACTGCCTTTGCTACTAATTCCCATCCAATCCTACCTGATAATCCAATAATCTTGGCTTGAATTCCGTCTTTCATTGCCGCCCCTACGGCTTTATCGAATGCATTATGTCTGCCGATATCTTCTCTAGTGAGCAATATTTTACCAGTTTGATCAAAAATAGAAGCAGCATGAATTCCTCCTGTTTGTTTGAATAGTGGTTGATTATCTTTCATCTGATTCATCATTTCACCAATGTCGCCTTCCAAATTCAATGTATTTTCAATTAGTCCCAGTGGTATTTCAATTTCACCAGAGGTGCAAGCTCCGCACGCAGCCGTAAGTAAATCTTCAGTGGGTCGAGGCGTGATTTCTCCGCTAACTCTAACTGTAAATCCGTCAACGACGATTGATTCTATGTTACCACGGTCTTCACAGATTATATGTCCCCTCGCTAAATCCTCTAAGTCAATTGGTGTTGCAAGTAATCTGACGACAATTTCTTGGCCATTGTAGATGGTTACAATTGATTCTTCTGCTAATTCATCCATTTCCATTGTTGCTGAATCTCCATTCAATCTATGAATCGGACGTTTTGCCATAATTCCACCTCTCTGATTTTAATTATCTATCTATTTCAAAAAATTCGAATTGCAATTCAACCAATTCAGCAGAGGATTTTGCTTCCCGATAGGCCTCCAAAGGTTCACGATTTAGAATGAAAAACTGCTCACCCCACCTAAATGCAGCTAGAAGTTTTCGAGCATGTTCCTCTCTTCCAATCAAATACAGTGAAGCAGCCAGTGCTTCTGCTGTAGTCATTTTACTTGGTTTGCCCCAATTAACAGGGTTTGCTGCTAGCAATAGAGGGAGCATTCTCCCCTTCAACTTCGTACGTTTCATAACTTGGCTTACAGAATCTTCTATCTGGGCC
>Ga0208277_1001466_pt1 | contig 13710 bp, 12 predicted proteins | sample ETNtaG_5_FD_185782 | JGI IMG/M metagenome (GOLD analysis project Ga0208277, IMG submission 185782) | Marine microbial and viral communities from oxygen minimum zone, Eastern Pacific Ocean - ETNP201406SV205 (SPAdes) (version 2) | ecosystem: Environmental > Aquatic > Marine > Oceanic ...
CTGATTATGACGCGCATGTTGCTGAAGTAATCAAGCAGGTTCCAGATGCGGATCCGCAAAAAGTTGCAGAGGCCTTTGCTCGTTACGAGAAAGATTTCCTTATTCCGCCTGAAGATGCTATGCGTTCAGTGCTGAGGAGATTTCAATCTGACAATGGCGTACCTGTACAGAGTAATCAACAATCATCAGGTAGCCAGAGGCAATCTCTTCCTGTAAAGAAAGTAGACAAATTGTCTGACTTGTCAGGAGATGATAGAAACGTTGAGATTGAAGTTGAAATCGTTACTCACAATCCTAGAACAACCATGGTTAGAGGTGAAGAAAAAATAGTTCCTTATGGCCTCATAGAAGATCAACCTTGGTCTGAGGGCGGAGATAGAACTAGGTGGGAGTACAAGGATTGGGGAAATAACCCGAATATCGCACCAGGTGCAGTAGTTAGACTGGAAGGAGTTTCAGTTAACGAATATCAAGGCCGTATGAGCATCAATGTGAATCAAGCTAGTAGAGTTGTAATTCTTAGAGAAGGAGTTAGAACAGTCGCAACCCCTGGGGAGCCTGTTGAGATTAGTAGCATCAAATCAGAGGGTTCCGTGACAGTAGTGGGACGCTTACTGGCAAGTAGAAAAGATCAGATTCACAGAAAAGATGGTTCTGGTTCAATTGATGTCGTAAGAGGAAGAATTGCTGATGACACAGGTGCGATTGGATTTTTGTCTTGGGAAGCATTCGACCACGAGGTCGGTTCACTACTAAAAATAGAAAATGCACAAATTAAAGTCTTCCGCGACACCCCTGAAATCAACATTGGTTCATCCTCAAAAATAGAGATTTTTCACGATTCCAATTTCGCTTCAGCCGAAGATTTAGTTGCACGTTCTGTCAGTAAGATAGAAGATCTAAGAGATGGTTCTAGAGACGTTGAGATAATCGTTGAGATTCAAAAAATGATAAAGCGAGAATTTCAAGGAAAGGATGGAGAATCAAAGAGTGTTTGGTCCGGTGATGTAGCAGACCCAACAGGCAAGTGCCGTTGTTCGATTTGGGCAGAACCTCCTTTTGATTTCGAATCAACACCGGTAGTTGTTAGATTGAAGGGTGCACGTGTAAGAGCCTGGCAAGGAATACCGGACATCACTGTAGATAACGAATCACAAATCGAAGTTATGGCCGCAGCACCTTGGGGCGAAGATATTGATTTGGCTAACAATTTTGTTGAAGTTGAATTAGATGAATTGACCTCTGGTGCAAGCAGAGTTGGAATCTCAACAAAAGGACACGTAGTTTCTATCAGAGAGGATTCAGGAATCATCTCTAGGTGTACTGAATGTCGCCGAGTGTTAAGAGATGGTGAGTGTGCAATCCATGGTTCGCAGGAAGGTAACCAAGACGTAAGGTTACGCCTTGTCTTAGACAATGGCAAATCCACGATTTCACTCATTGTAAACAAAGATGCTTCAGAATTATTACTTGGAATGAAGCAAAAAGAAATATCATCTTTCATTTCGGAAAATGGAAGCATGCAGTTCGTGCAAGATTTACGAGAACGCCTATTGGGTAGGGAATTGAAAGCTAATGGTAGGACGATTGTAGATGAACAGGGTGCTATGTTACTTTCAGACGATGTCAAATTGATAGAAGCTGATTCAGTTCTAGCAGCATCTGAATTGAGAACAAGTTGGGGGGTGGTTTGATTGCAACCAGAAAGAAGAATTAGACGACAGCCTGCTTGGCATATGCTGGCCTCAGAATTCACAGATTCAACACTTAGCCAGCAGGGCTCTGGAGAGTTCGATCCAATGTTCATAATAACAAAACTAGGTGCGAAGGTAAACCGCGTTATAGTCGCTGGCATGTTAGAAAGATTAGATCCTAGAGAGACTTCCAATGGTTCGACCCTTTGGCAGGGTCAACTTAGAGATCCTTCTGGTTTGCATTTCTTTTCAGTGGGTGATTATGCTTCAGAATCAATGAGAGAATTGACTATCCAATTATCTGCTAGAATAGAAGATGGAGAATCAATAATGATGCTTATGACCGCAAAAGCACGTTACTTCCAAAACGAAGAAGGTGCAGTTTATACAAGCCTCAGACCTGAAGAAGCTGCTGTAGTAACAAGGGAAGTTTACAGAAATTGGTTAGTTAGAGCATCACAAGGAATGCTTGAAAGAATGGAGATGCAAGAAAAATCTAGTTCGATGGAGAAAACAAACGAAGCTCTTTCTTCCGCTAATATCCCTGGTCATATGATAGAAGGACTTCTTCTAGCAAACGAGCATTATGGAGAAATAGATGTTGAGCCTTACAGATTGAATATAATGAATGCATTGGATATTGCTGAAGATAAAGTTCCATCATTCACAGGCAGTAGTAACCCTGCGCCACAAGCGAGTCTCCAAGTTGAAGATGAATCAGAAGATTCTTCTGAAGATGAAAGTAATGAAGTCGGCACAGATCTGAAGCAAGTACTGTTAGACTTAATTGCGAGGCTTGATCAAGGGGAGGGCGTAGACTTTGATACATTGCTTTCCAATGCTGCTGCACGAGGACATGATAGAGATGCATCTGAATCATCACTTGATGAATTAACAGAAGATGGTTCTGTTCATGAGCCTCGATTTGGTTGGTTTAAGATTACAAATTAATTTCATACTCCAACAGGTTCAAATTCCAACCGCGCTCTGACCGGTTTACAGGTGAACCTATGGCAGGAACAGATTTCTTCATTCGCCCGGCAAGCGGCACTTCAAGTTCTGATTGGTTAAGACTGCCTAATGCAGATATTAGCGTTTCAATCTCACGAAGAATTACTCGAACAGTGACTCACGGTGGAGAAGGCGATGATTTGGTTGATGAAGGTGCTGAATCAGCGATTTATGTTGTAAAGGGCGAAATGGATTTTGAAGATTACAAGAAAATCCTGAAGATGTTCAGAAGCGGTCAGCCATATATTCACGATCCCTTCGAAGAAAGAGATGTCAAATGTGTATTTGGAAAAATAGATTACGATGGCTCTGAAAAGATTTACTGCTTTGAATTGATTGAAGATATCAGATGAGGTGTTATTATGCGTTCTCTAGACGAATCCAGGGAGGTCCTCTATGTCATTAGGACATTAGATGTTCTTATGGGGTCCGGCGTTGGTCTTGAAGCAGCAATTCACTCAATATCTCAAGGTGGTTATGGTATAATCTCCAAAGATTTCGCAACATTGATGGACAACATAAACAAGGGTAAGCCTTTGGAAAGAGAACTTAGGTCTTTGTTAAAGAAAGCAGAAACTGATGGATACAAGCGCGTAATAAATACCATGTTGAACAACGTCACACAAAATACTGACATCATTGAAACTCTAAGGAAGCAAGGAGAGAGGATGGAAGAAGCTCGTACTGAGAGCGTCAAAGAGTACATCGAAGAACTTGGAGGAGTTCCAGAAACTCTTCTTTCAATTGGCATGATTGGCCCAATCATCCTCTCAATACTTGGTATTGCACCTCAATTAATGGAAGACGCAGAGGAATTGTTTGGACCCATGGACCAGGGCATGATAATGAGTATTGTTAACGTAGGATTGTTCCTAACTCTATTGGGGATGGCCATGATTGGGCTAAAGGCTCACACAAAGGATCCGGGGTTGTGATTTATGCTTTTTTCAATCCTTGAGATGTTCAGAAACGAGCCCCTTTTACTGTTTATTATCACACTTGGCGTGGCATGTTCAATTGGCGGAATCCCTCCTATTCTCGAGAGAGTTAGGCGCAGAGGAATTGAAAATGACCTTCCTGCTATGCTAGAGGCACTGTCTGATTCTCTAGGTGCAGGTTTAGGTTTACAGCAGGCTATGATGGCAGAGGCCGACAGAAACACAGGGACACTAGGCAAATTGTTGAAGGAAACTCTTTCTGAGAGCCATGCGTCTTCATTTGATTCTGCTCTTGCAAACTTCGCAACAAAATCAAGATCTTCACAAGTTCAGAGAGTTATGCATTTGATGTCTACTGCTATAGAACAAGATGCTCCTCTGCAAAATATACTTGCTGACATGTCTCGTGATTACGAGAGATTGAATGATTTGATGAACCGCAGGGAATCCGATTTGATGGGTCGTTCAATTCTCATCATAATGTTCGTTTCAGTCGGTCTTCCATTCTTGATTGCATTTATTGTCGGTTTGTTCGCCCCAAGGACTCAAGGTTTCCAACTTGAATCATTCAATTCATCCTTCACATTATTCTTTGGCGCTGCATCATTTGTAGCAATTTCAGTAAGCGGTAGAATGCTTGGTAGAATGCGCTCAGCTTTGTGGTGGGCGCCACTATGGATGGCAGTTTCAATGACGATATATCATGTCGGAGTTTTAGTTATTGGAGGTTAGAATATGGGAGAAAAAATATTGGAACAATATGGTCGAGTAACAGTTTACATGGAGCCTAATCATCCATCTCCGATGTATCATGTAGACGGAGGAGTGGAACCAAATCCTTATGGAAATTTAGCAGTTCTACTTGAAGATGATAATCTGGAAGAGGTCATGTACAATGGTGGGGCACAATGTGTGAAAGTGGCTCACAGAGATCATGGAATGTGCAGAACTAATGTCTGGGTTGATGACCAACAAGGTCTAGAAATAGCGAAGAATATTGCAGCATTCACATCTGTACCTCTAGGTGATGGCCCAGGCATGGTGCCAATTTTTGACGGACGTCTCCCAGATGGAAGCCGTGTAAATGGAACCATTCCACCAGTTTCACCCGATGGTCCAACTCTAACGATTCGTAAGTTCCGTGAGGACCCACTTACAATGATTGATTTGATTAAATTCGGAACCGTAAATCTCAGACTTGCTGCGATGATGTGGGTCTGGATTGAGGGGCTTGATAGCCGACCTGCGAACTTCGTTATTGCGGGAGGAACCGGTTCAGGTAAAACAACAACTCTGAATTGTCTTGGAATGTACATACCATGGCATAAGCGACTATTGACCGTAGAAGATACTGCTGAATTACAAGTATATCATGACCACTGGCTTCGAATGGAAACACGTAGAGAGAGACCAGATGGTACCCCTGCAGTAGATATGAACGACTGTCTAAAATCGAGTTTACGTATGCGGCCAGATAGAATCATTGTGGGTGAAGTGCGTTCTAGTGAAGCCGCTACATTACTTACTGCAATGAATACTGGTCATGACGGCTCATTCGGTTCTCTGCACGCTAATACCGCTATGGAAACGATCACCAGAATGATTAATCCACCAATGAATGTACCTCCAATTATGCTAACAGGACTCGATCTGATTATCATACAAGCTAGATTGTATGTCGGTGGCAAAACAGCCAGGAAGATCACAGAGGTGGCTGAAGTCGCAGGTATGGAAGGCGATAAGCCAAGGCTGAATGCTATTTGGAAATACAATGCTGCAACAGACAGAATTGAAGAAACAGGTATTCCTTCAAAGATGAGAGAAACAATCTGTACCGCAGCAGGTATTACTCCTGCTCAATTTGAACAGCATGTGAAACAGCGAGAACAGATTCTTGGGGATCTGCTCAATCGAGATATTCGTGACATTGAGACAGTAACCAAGGTAATCCAAAGTTTCTATGCTTCTCGTTAATCATGAGAAAGTTTCAGTCTTGCTAATAGGTCATCGACACCATCGATTCTTCTGCGCATTGAATTAACTCTTTCTGCGGCGTCAGCAACAGATTCTCCAAGTTCCATTTCTTCGCCTTCAACTTCATCATCTTTAGCTTTGAATTGTTGAGCCAATCTCTTCAAATCTGTGATTATAGACTCTACTTCCGTATCGCTGACCTTGATTCCAGGAGCAAGTCTCGGTATTTCACTTGGAGAAATATGCCCTAGTTCGGCACCAATTACGCCTGCAGCAGCAATAACTCTTGGTCTCAGTTCAGCATTGTTGACATCGTAACCCTTCTTTTCAAGGAATCTTACGATTAGGGTTTGCTGACCTTCTCCATAAACTCCTCCTGACCTTTCCAGAATTGTTTCGACTAATTGTTCAAAGCCATCGATGTTTCGTTCTAATCTATCCAAAGTTATTCTTTCAACATTAGTCAAGTGTATTGCTCCATGCTGAAGGACTCTGATGATTCTAGTTCTACGTGCATTTTTCGGATTTGATGCAGCAATTTCTTCATCCAGTGAAACGTGTAAATCGAATAGAGCATGCAACCTCCCTGAGACTGATGGTAAACGCAAATCAAGATTTAAATCTCTAGCCTTTTCTTCAAAAGCCATCCTTGCTTTGACCATTTCACCATCGTATGCTAAGATAATTTCAGGTAATGATTCGCGTAGTATTCCTCTTACATCTTCGAATTTCCTCAATGATTCTCTTTCTCTCCAAGAATTTGGAATGGAGTGCATAGCGTCTTTTTCTTGCCTTGCCATCGTATCAAGAGTGAGCAATCTTGCTTTGACAAAGTCCCTTGCATTTTGGTCTTCGAGGTTGAAACCGTGATCTGTAAGGCTCGATATGAAAGCGTTTACATCATCACCATCACTTACTGAACCTACAAGGAGGAAATCTCTACACAATGAATCTATTTCTGCGGTTCTACCTTCAACCTCTATGAGGGATGTTGTAAAACCGGTTTTGATAGGTTCTTCTAATTCAACGATTTCGGTAATGGTCGGTAACTCTTCGATGACAGGTTCATCAATAATTTCGATAACCGGTTCTGGAACTACTTCGATAGCGTGTACTTCTTCGATTACCTCAACAATTGGTACTTCCTCAACTTCCTCTACATCAATGGTTTCAGTTACAATAATCTTTGGCAACGGAGTATGTTTCGGGGTATCTTCATCGTCTGAAGGGAACGGAATTTGAATTAGCTTTGGTTTACCTCTAGGTCTTCGCAAACTTTTCTTGATTACTCCCCATGAACCGAATTGTGACGTCAATACCCCTGCCACTCGCATCAAAAGGGCCTGTTTTGCCCCCGATCTAGGCAAATCAAGTTTTGAGCACAATTCGTGGAGTTGGTCTCTAGATAAGTTCTCCAATTTTTCTGGAGTGAGTTGTTTTGCATCATGATTTAGATGCAAAAATAGTCGCTGCCTTCTCTCTCTAATCGAACCTGATTTTTTGACTCCGAATACAGCAAGTACTTCTCCTAAGTCCTTGTTAAGAATTGCAGGAATGCCATCCGGGGTAAGGTCCCATTCGTCAAGTACCAACTCGGCGATTAATTTTGCACGAAGTACCTCTACCGAACCATTTTTCGAAATTCCATGCTGCGCACAGATTTCTTTCAGGCGGTCTAATCTAGCCCGATGAAGTTCAGAAAGTAGGGTTTGCTTGTCCTCCATTCGCACACCTCTGAGAGTTACTCCGTTCCTCTCCATATTTGAGGTTACACCTCGTTAACGTATTCAATAAGCACATTCCGAGGGTGAAAATTTAGTCTGAAGGAACAATTTTCGCTCTCACTAAAAGCAACACCTTGAAACGGTCCCTGCCGTAAGAGTGTTCGAGGACGAAAGATGGGTCGCTATGAAAGGGCTGCCAAGAATTCTGTAAAAGAGGCAACTGCACTGGCTTCAGGAATAATTGATTCTGTAAGGCAAGATCTTCGTCGTGAAGAGGTACGCCTACAAGAAGAAATGACTGATAGAGTCGAATCGATACAATCAATCCTCAATGAGGTTGCAAGTATTCAAGATGCTATAATTGCAGGGTCTTCAGAAACAAAAAGAGAACTTGAGAAGGCAAGAAAGAGATTGGTAAAATCTGGTGACAGAGATATGATGGTTACTCAGATAATCGGTTCTGCAACTCGATTGGGCGAATTACGTGCACTTCACAATGATGCAGTCAGTAGAATCCAGGGTGCACTAGCAAGACCCCCTTCTGCAGTAGATATTATCGAGAGAATGACCAAGGATTTGCTTAAATTATCTGGTTCTTGGGAAGCCTACGCTAGAGAAGTAGACGAATCCATTGCAGATGTAGTTGATGCAAATGCACCAGTAGAAATGATAGAACTTCAAAGAGAGTTGGATAACAATGGATACGACTTGATTTTAGCTGGAGAAAATAGAGACCCCGAAAATATTGAAAAGCAACGTTCGAAAATCAAAGATTTAACTGGCGATGAATCTAATTGATTCAGTTATGGTCTTCTTCATCAAAGAGCGGCGCATAAATTCTGTCTTCAGAAATTCTTCCTTTTGACACTAAATCGTCAACATAGTCATCCATCAGTTGCTTCATTCTACCTCGCTTTTCCTCTTCAGGAACTTCTCTTGCAATCTTCAAGAGATGCTGCCAATTGACCAATAATGTTTGGATACCAGAATGACTTTCTTCTAGTGCGAATATCCTTTCCACACTGGTTGTAACCATACCATCTGCACTAATAGTTTCCAAAATTATATCGATTCTTGGATCAGAATCCTTCGGTCCTTGATGTGTTTCGGCCCCAGAGAATGTTTTCCATTCCTTTAGTGGATTTTCAGAACCTATCATCTTACCTCGATTTCCTACATCTTGCATAATTGAACGGATTTTTCTTTGTTCGATAATAAGACCTATTTTCCCATTCAAATTTTCTTCGAGACTATCTAACACCGTCAGTTCCAATCTTAATGCAAGTGCTGCTCCCATGTCAATTACTTTAGAAAAGCGTGAAGAAGGGAAATCTTTCCTAGTTAGAAGAACTGTATATCCTTCAAGCGGTATCGGAATAAATCTCGCCCTCGCATCATCTTGTCTCTGCATTCCTAATGTATGTCTTCTTGGTTTAGATTTCAGAGATGAATGGAGTGTTCGGGTAGTTATGAAACCGTCAATTTCCCCATCAATTCTTTGCTTTTCCAACCATTCCACCCGCTCAAAAACATCCTCTGGTACACCTTCAAGTTCACTTGCTAGGCGTACTTCAAGATCGTTTCTAGAACGAATCATTTGACGCCTTACTATTTCGCAATCTGCTACGATGATACCATTTTTTGGAATATATTCAGGTTTGTCTTCTCCAACCAAAACTCTCGTTGGTTCGCGTCTTGGTAAAACAAGTGCGGAAGAAAAATCTCGAGACCTATTGTTGTACCACCATTCTCCTGAAACAGCAACCATGTCTCCATGCCCGTCGAGGAGTAGCTCCAGTGCAGTTTCAGTGTGAGGTACATGTTTGGCAATCAATTCAAGACCATCTGGTGAACTATCTATGAATTTTTGAGCGTGGGTGTGAACTCCATCTCCAATTTCTGGACTAATTAGTATCTCAAAGCGGTCATCTCCACTCAATCAATCACCCCGGTCGGCATTGCCGACAGTCTGTGGGCGTCAGCCACTCGTTAAGAAGGCGACCCTTGTGCGAGGGTCATGGAGGACAATGAAGCATTAGACAAGATTGATGCGATTCGGGATTTAGTAAATGCCAATCTAGAGGCAATAATCGAAGAGCAGTCTTCTGTATTTGGTAATGTAGCAGAAGTTGCAGGCCAAGTTGTTCTTGCAGGCGGAAAGAGAATTAGGCCAATCATGGTTATTCTTGCCTATGAGTTAGCGGGAGGAGATGATGTAGATCAAATCATACCTTTCGCTATGTCCAATGAGTTTATCCACACTGCAAGTTTAGTCCATGATGACATAAATGACGAGTCGCTAACACGTAGGGGCCATGATACAATCCATGCCAAGTATGGGCAATCAAAAGCAATTATTGCAGGAGATTGGCTATTCTCTCAAGGCTTCGGCCTAGGTGGAAGATATGATGAAAATGTAGTCGATGTGATGGCACATTACTGTTCAAGGTTGGCTAGTGCAGAATTTACTCAAATAGATCACATTCTAGACTTAGCAACATCGCCTGAAGATTATTTGGACATTGTTAGTGGAAAAACAGCAGGCCCCTTTGCTGCAGGATGCAAAGGTGCAGGTTTGATCGCCAACGCGGATGAGATTGCTTGTGAAAAGTTGTTTGAATTTGGGATGCAAATCGGTATAGCGTTCCAGTTGGTGGATGATCTTCTAGACATACGTGGAGATGAAAGAATGGGTAAACCTAGAGGTTCTGACATCTATGAAGGTAAAATGACATTGCCAATCATACATGCTTTGACTATTTTACACGGAGACCAGAGAGTCAGATTTGCTGAAATTTTGCATAATTTCCAAGACTCGTTATTTGATGAGTTAATATCATTACTTAATTTTGGAGATAGTTTAAACTACACAGAAATCCTAATTCAGAACCATTTGGAAAGGGCTATTGAAAACCTGGAATTCTTCCCTGAATGTGATGCAAAGCAATTGCTTAAACATCTTGTTGATATGGTTCAAAATCGTCACAAGTGAGGTTTAGTTATGTCTCAATCTTTCGAAAGGGAAGTTATCGTAATTGGAGGAGGGCCTGCTGGAAGTACAGTCGCGAGATATGCGGCTCAAGGCGGGGCAGATGTTCTTGTTATCGATGGTAGGGACCCAATTGGAACGCCCCTACAGTGTGGTGAATTAGTTCCAACAAATGAAGAGATGCGAAGATTATGCCCCAATGTTCCAGACATGGATGATTTATTTCAAACTCCAGACCATGCAATTTCTAGGCATTCAAAAGAAATGCATTTGGTGCCTCCTTCGGGAAAGCCGTTGAAATTTGATTTTGATGGCTACGTATTAAATCGAGTTGCGCACGACGAATTCTTAGTGGATTTAGCAAAGAAATCAGGGGCAGATTTTTTGATCAATTCTAGAGTGAAAAAGGTAGAAGGCAACTCTGTGATTCTAAGAAATGGAGATACTTATTCTGCTAAAGTAATTGTTGATGCTGGAGGTCACAATGGACCAATAAGGAAAGCTTATTGGAATGAAAAATCCACTAAGATTCCAGTTAAATTCGTATTGATGGATGGTGACTTTGGTGAGGCTGTGGAACTACATTTTGGTTCAATGGCTCCTGGTGGATATGCTTGGATGTTTCCGAAATCTAGTGGCGCGAATATTGGCCTTGGTATACAGAGAAGTTTTTCGAAAGGAAGAACTTTGAATGATTACACTGACAAATTCGTATCAAAATACAATGGTGAAATCACATTCAATGGAGCAGGTTCCCTGCCGATGTCTGGGACAATCAAGAAATTTGTAAAAGGAAATTATGTGTTAGTTGGAGATTCAGCTGGAATGGTTCTGCCATCTAACGGGGCAGGGATTACTATTGCGATGATTGGAGGAAGAATCGCAGGCCAGGTTATTTCAGAACATTTGAAATCAGGTCTTGAACTTGAGGAGTATGAAAAAATATGGAAGAAACAAATGGGTAAGGTAATGGCTAATTCCAAGCGTTCCTTCAAGATTGGAAGTTTGCTATTCCGTCTACCTGACTGGATTTTGAATCTGATGTTCAACCGTTTAACAAAGGGGATTATTTGGAGAGCTGTCACCTGCCGAAAGATGTTTTGGGTAGTATAGGTTCATCCATTTTCTTGATAATTTGTCAGATATGATGGAAAACAAGCGGTTGATTCAAGTGATTTGGGGTCTAGGGGATACCATGAACAGAGATGATGACGCTGTCAGTCCGGTCATCGCAACTGTTCTTCTTCTTGCGATTACAGTATTACTAACAAGTATGGTATTCGTAATGATGTCTACAACCCTAGATAATGTAGAGAAAGCAGACCCAAAGGCCTCGATATCGGTTAGAGCGCTTTCAAATGGCTATCATGTGGTCTCAATAACAAGCATTGACCAAGCATTAGATCCTTCTAAAGTTGAATGGTCAATTGTTAACCAAACAGGAGAGAGTCTGAAAGAACATTATGGATTTATAGACGATTCAGATGTTTACGGAACTGTTGGTTCAAACATATCATTCCACGATAGAGATGCAGGCTGGTCACTAACTAAGGGTGACTACTTTGTCATAAATTGTGAGTTGATTGAGTGTAATAATGGTGACCACATATTCCAGTTGGTCGACAAGGGTAGCAACACTATTCTTGCAACTATTAAGTTGCCAACATCAAACTAACCACCAATAAATGACATCTCGACTTTTTCGTTAACAACCTTGCCTCTATTTTGTGAGTAAGCGTCATCTCTTTTTGACCAAATCATACGGACTGCTTCAGCGATTTGTTCCTTACTAGCACCCATTCTAAGAATTGATTTCAGGTCATTTCCTGATGATGCAAATAAGCATGTATACAAAGAACCATCAGCGCTAATTCTCGCTCGGTTACAGTCTCCGCAAAATGGATTAGATACACTTTCTATGAATCCAATCTCTTGACTTCCTCTTTTGTATCGATTAGCCACTTCTCCTACGTGATTAGGATCTACTGGCTTCAGGTTTTCCAACATTTTCCTCATCATCTCACCGGTTATTACTTCCTCAGTATTCCAAGAATTTGTTTCACCTACGTCCATGAATTCAATGTATCTAACAACCACATCGGTTCCTACGAACCTTTCAGCTATCTTTTCGATAGAATGTTCATTGTATCCTGCTCTTATTACAGTGTTTACCTTAACTTTTAATCCAGCCATTCTTGCTGCTTCAATTCCACGCAGTACGGTTTCAGGTGTTTGATTTGTATCTCCCATTGCTTGGAAGGTCTCCACGTCTAAAGCATCAAGTGAAACAGTCACTCTTTTCAAGCCGGATTCAGCTAGGTCACGAGCATATTTTTCCAACAATAGTCCATTTGTTGTCATTGCCAAATCAAGGTCTTGTGGTAGCATTTTGATAAATGAACAAATATCTCTTCGCAGAAGTGGTTCGCCTCCAGTAAGACGTATTTTCTCCAAACCGAGTGGTACCAAAGAATCGACAATCATTGCCAATTCTTCATATGTCAAAATTTCCTCTTTAGCTAGAAATTTATGTAAATCAAAGTGTTCCTTAGGCATACAATACCTGCATCTCATATTGCATCTATCAGTTAAAGAGATTCTTAGGTCACGTAATGGGCGGTTAAGCACATCTGTGACCATGTGAGGTGCTAGGCGAATGATGCACTTCAATATGCGCATTGGATGCCTTCATCACTTAGTGCGTACTGGCAGGTCTATGGGAGATGATCATGAAGGTGGAGTCTCCGGCCATGCCTTGTCAAATTCAAATCTTGAAATCCAACCTAGTGTTCTGAATGGAACAATCAAGTTACCTCCTTCAAAAAGTCATTCAATGCGCTGGTTAACTCTTGCAAGTATGGATAAAATACCCACGCACATCGATATGTGGGAAATAGGTGATGATGTCCAAGCATTAATCGATTGTTTAGTCAAATTAGGCATTAAATGGGAAGATGGAAGAATTACAGGAGGGGATTTCTCTGAACCATTGTCAAATCTTGATTGTAAAAATAGTGGAACCGCTCTCAGATTTATGATTGCACAGGCAGCCACGTGTGAGTTTCCAATAATCCTTGATGGTGATGCAAGTCTGCGAGCAAGGAGTTCCTTACCTTTGGTCAAATCTCTTGGTATCCGAGCAATAAGCAAGTCCGCAGATAGTGAATATCCACTTCATCTTCAAGGTCCATTTTCAGCAAAGTTAGTAGAAATTGATGTTTCAAAGACATCACAATATCATTCTGCACTTATGTTAATGGCTCCAAGAACAAATGGGTTTGAAATATCAACAATAGGGGATGCAGTGTCTCGAAAGCATTCTTCATTAACATGGGAATTATGTGAAATTACAGGTGCAAAAACACCGGGTCAGCCATGGG
>Ga0208277_1001467_pt1 | contig 13710 bp, 16 predicted proteins | sample ETNtaG_5_FD_185782 | JGI IMG/M metagenome (GOLD analysis project Ga0208277, IMG submission 185782) | Marine microbial and viral communities from oxygen minimum zone, Eastern Pacific Ocean - ETNP201406SV205 (SPAdes) (version 2) | ecosystem: Environmental > Aquatic > Marine > Oceanic ...
CATCTTGTGTTTAAGCGACCGACAGAATGTTTGTTTCGAGTGGATTGATACAAAATCAGGAAGGAAATGACCGTTTTGTGTACAAAACCGTCGCGCTTGTTATATCTGAATTGTTGATGCAACAACTAGGAATCTTCGGATTTCTAGATGGGATGGGAATGAGCAGAGCGTTTCGCGCAGGCGTTGAAAAACGTCGTAAAGTTAAGACTACAGTACAACAACGATCTTGGCAACCTCTACGAGATTTGGCAGGATTAGAATCACGAACGCAATCGATAGGAACAGAGATGGGGCCGTTAGTAGACGTCCCTGCTTTGGTTCGAATTGAGGATGAGAAATGGGTGTTTGAACAAATCGATCAAGAAGTTCTTCATCATCTCACACATCGATTGATTCTTCATGAGGAAGAAGGTTCTCGCACCATCGGTGCAACCGTAAGCCTCGCATCAGCAATGCATGTTGCAAAATGCATGGCTGAACAGGAACAAAAGATTGTTCTGATCCGTCCAATGTAAGACTGTATCAGAAGAGGTTCAAAATTGCTTGAACAACGCCTTCGTTAACAAGGTAGAAGAATCCACCAATGACGAAACAAGCGAAATAGACTTGGAACGGTGAAATTTTCATGGCTTCTTCCGACTCTTCATCGAAGTATCGAATCAAACCGGCTGCTTGCTGAATACCGCTGCCTTCAGATTTCTTTGCCATGTGGACCATTCCCTCCGAGTTGCCTTCCCTTTATCAACGCAACGCGCGTTCATTCGGATTCATTATCGGTCATATCGACGAACGGGACATCCTCTTCAATAACGAGCAGTGCCCCATCTGGGCTTGTTTCTTCTTCCATTTCAATAGGAGTAAGGACGGCTGCTTCTCCTCGCGATAAAGCGCGCTCCACAGCAGGTGTGTTGTCATCAGCAAGGGCTTGATGAGCAAGCCCAATCTCAAGATTGGCGAGTTCGATAAGATTCGGATCAACATCTCCTTTCTTCTCGAGTCGTGAAATGTGATGTTCAAGTGCTGCAATTGATTCAGAAAGGACACTCTTCGCTCGCTTTTGATGGGCTCTCCAGAGCATTTCATTGGCTTTGAGAGAACTTCCAGTCTTTGCCAATCCCTTCTCAGCACTGCGTCGATGAGCAAATTCCCATGGATTGTGCTGTGCAGCTGCTGCAAGGTCGTGAATAAGACGCGCTCGTTCTTCAACAGGGCCTCGTACAATGATGATGTTTCGATAGCCTGAGGTCACTAATCCAAAGCCCCAGTAGGGCATTGATTGAACAGATACGTGCAATGCTCCTGCTGTAAATTCAAGCATCCATCGTTGCTCATCAAAGCCAGGGACTTCAGAAAAAACAGGCGTTTCAGCACCCGCACAACATTTCAGCAGCGTTTCACAGACATCACCAAGGTAGACCTTACTCGAAGGTCCTTTGTGATGAGCGGACCGAAGATATCTTCCAGATTCATCGACGGAATGGTTCGGCTTCGCCTTACGTACCTGTGCATGAAGGACAGAACGCTCTGGGTGAAGATCGACCTCCATAAGGCGAGGAGGGCCCCCCAGTTCATCAAGCCAACCCTTTGCTGACTTGGCGAGATGCATCACTCTTTGTGTTCACGGCTGATTACTGCAACAAAACCAACACATATCGCAGCGAATGTTCCTAAAACACCAATTGATGGTATTTGACTTGGTTCTTCCTCGTCCTCACCAGAAGAGGTTTCTGAACAACCCCAAACCCAAACTTCGACCACATTTCCATCTTGGTCAATAGAAATGGTCCCGTTGGAAGGCGGTGCTAGAACTGGAATACGTTCACCAGCACGGCAGCTAAACTCATCATTGCATTCAACATTGTTCCAAGGAGTACATTCTGTTGTATTGTTGCCGCTTGTATTGTTGCCGCTTGTATTGTTGCCGCTTGTATTGTTGCCGCTTGTATTGTTGCCGCTTGTATTGTTACCGTCAGGTGCTTCCATGCATGCGCAGCAGCCACCATCAGGGTCACTAACCATGCCTAGTGGACATGCGTCACACTGGATGTCTACACAGTCATCAACAGTATTGTTTCCTTGACACTCACCGTCTGTGAAGTTCACACCAGCACATTCTGCATAGCAACTGTTGCCGTATGTTTCTCCATCGCTGCCGCAAACAGGGTCCCACTGTTCTGTGCAAACACAGCCATTGGGTTCGTCTCCCTCATCTGTGGTATTGGTATCCATGTTCCCGCCGCCAATGCAATTTTCATTTTGAGTGGGGAATGAACTCTGATTGAGTGGATCATAGCCCCAATGTTGCTCACACCAGTCAAGATATCCGTCGCCATCACTATCGGATTGGTTGCCAGCAGTGTGGTCAAATGTGTTGTTGTTGAGAACTGTAAATGCTAGATTGTTAAACCCATCCGGACAATCATGAGCCCATGAATTACCTGGGCCACAGTTGAGAATAGTCGCTTCAAAGTGGATTGTGATGATGGTTCCATTCTGGACAGACTCATTGAGTATTAATTGCCATCCTGTTTGAATCGGAGTGTTGTTTCCTCCCATCCCATACCACCACATATCATGTAGTCCCCAAACACCAGAATTATTCGATGTTGCATTTATTCCAGGATACATAATTGAAGTTATACAAATATTCACCAAATCCACAGATACATAGTAGGTTTGGTTCATTGTCACGTTGGTTACGACCAGACAGGGATTGCTTGAGTTATCGCTTCCTCCTCCTGTATCTACAATAAAGAACCCTCGATCATCGCTGTCGACTAAGATTCCGTCGACATAGAGATCAGCGTGGAAGTTGTAATTTCCTGCGTTTTGTCCAGTAGCATTCCAGTTTAACTCAAGGATAGAAGGGGTGCCATTCCAAGAATAGTTCCCGGAATCGACAGTATTGTTATTCTCATCGTAAATCCAGTAATCCAACATCATTGTGGAATTCCAAATTCCACATTGTACATACATTGTCGTAGGTATTGATTCATTATCTCCTATGGTCCAGTATGGGGGATAAGCCATGACCCCTGTAATATTGACATCATGTCCGCATCCTGTATTATTGCCTCCGCTAGAGTTGTTTCGAGCACTCGTGTCAGATGGCTCAGGGAAAAAGAGATCAATCTCGTTTTGATCAGGCATCACGACAAGCGAGGCTGAAAAAGCCTGAATGAAGAAAAGTACAATAATCCCGTAGACTGTTTTATTTCGCATATAATGGAATAGTTTCATTTTACATTTTATCTTAACGTATGCTAATGCCTGAATTTATTTCTTCTTTGCACCAATTAGTCAAAGGATTATAGTGGAATAATTCAAGAGGGCCAGGGACTATGGCGTATCAGGGTCAGACTATGGCAGCGAAGAAGAAGGCATCAAGCGGGGAAGATTTGACTGCACTACCAGGCGTAGGTGCAGCAACAGCAAAGAAATTACAAGCAGCTGGATTAACCACTGCTGCCAAGATCGCAAAGGCTGGAAAGGCTGGGCTAGAAAAGGCTGGAATGAACGCACCGAATGCTGCAAAACTCGCAGCAGCGGTTGCAACCCATAAGGCAAAATCAACTGCAAAGAAAACCGCTACAAAGGCAAAGAAAACCGCTTCAAAGGCAAAGGCTGCTGCAAAATCAACTGCTGCTAAAACCAAGGCGAAGGCCAAAGGGGCTGCATCAAAAGCAACCGCTGCTGGTAAGAAAGTTGCAGAGAAAGTTGTTGAGAAAACGAAAGGCACTCAACAGGTCAAGTCCGAGAAATCCAAAGATGGGCGTAAAGGAAAGACATTGAAGGTTCCACGAAGTGTTACCGATATGCCTTGGTTCCGCAAAGGTTGAACCGATTTCACCGCTACATTGTAAAACCGTCTCGACTGACTGGACGGTATGCCTCGAAGGAAGTATGGTCGTCTGCGTAAGACGGTAGAACTTCCACCAAAAGGAAACTGTTCACGTTGTAGGAGCGGTAAATTCTGCCCGATTGAAGGGCATTCTGGTCAAGAAGTCACACCTGCTCGTGACTGGACCGGGCCTGAATCCATCGAGAAACGTAAGCGATCACATTCGTGAGATGTCAATACCGAACGTTTGTGTTCCACCTTGCTCATCAACAAGATTTTCATCTGCAGGGCTGCTCTCATCAATTGTTTGTCGCATCGATTGTGCACGATGGTAGACTTCTCGTAAGGTTTGATCTGAAATATCGAGATAGACACGGGTGGTTGCGATGCTTGTATGCCCAAGTAACCGCTGAATTGTGACCAGATCCGCGCCACGTTCAAGCAAACCTGTAGCGAAATTGTGTCGAAGAACGTGTGGTGTCAATCGACCCTTTGGAATATCAGCTTCTCCAGCGAGTTGATCCATCAATCTCTGAACACCTCTTGGTTGTAAGCGACGTCCTGCTGAATTGAGCAAGAAGGCTTGGTCATCGTCGCGGAGTCGAGATGCACGAATTGGGAGATAAGAATCAATACATGCTCTGGTTCGTTGCGTAAACAGTACGATTCGATCTTTGTCGCCCTTTCCACCCAAGACCTTTGCATGCAATCCTTCCATTTCCAAATCAGCAAGGTTGAGATTGCAAATTTCTGAAACACGCATTCCCGTATCCAGAAGAACGGTAACGACAACGGATGCAATCGCATTCTCTGAGGTGTTGGCTGCTTCGATAACCGATGTTAGTTCACGTCTAGAGAGTGTGCGAGGAAGTTTTCGTCCAGTACGTGCTCGAACCAAATGATCTGGCCATCGATGTCCGAGCCACTTGATGATGTGTCGAGCAGCGGCGAGACGAGCGTTGTAAGTCGATGGACTCAGTTCGCTCATCGAATGTGTCCATCGATCGATTCGTCCACTATGTGGCTCCAATCGATTCGCAAGTGTCCGAACCGTCATCGATTCAAGTCCACTCGCACTGAGAATATCTTCACCAGGAAGAGGCGTCTCGACAAGGGCGCGTAGTCCATTGAGGTAGGTCTTTCGCGTGTTTTCTGATTTGTTCTCAGTTCGCAATTGTTGATCATAACAATCCAACCAAGGAAGATTCTGAATGTGTGCTAGGCGCGGAGGAAGCGTAACTTCGTCATCTGATAGACGTAGCTGACTCGGTCGTTGAGCCTTCGGCTGTGTGTGTTTTCTCTCCATATGGCATCAGCGCCGTTGATTCCGCCGAGGCGGAAGTGCATCCCGTGCTCTTGCGAGCAAACTGCAGTAGACGGTCCTCCATATCAAACTGTTGTGTGAAGTTCAGAGCAGAAATCAAGCATTACTCTCTTCACTCGCAGGTCCATCGATGGAATGCTGCGGGCTGGTTGACATGGCTTTACGAAGGGTTGCTCGTAGAGATTCGAGTTCTCCATAGCAAATGAGGACATCATCAAAACGAAGTTGAATCGACGATTCAGGATTCCACATCAATCGGTCTCCTCGACTGAGTGCAAATACTGGAGTGTTGGAACTTCCATGGAAGACTTCTCCAAGCGACATTCCAATCAAGTTTGGATGTTGAAGTAATTGAATTGAAAGAACACCTTCACCAGGTATTGTTCTCAGCAACTGGTCAAGTCCGACGTCGCTGAAGTCTGTATCACTGATGACGAAATCGACGATTGCACCAGCTACATTGACTCCGCTTGCCTTCTCGATACCTTCCAATCCTGGACTTGAATTAACTTCGAGGACAAGCGGGCCATCGTCGGATTCGAGGAGATCGACTCCTGCAATACGAAGGCCAAGGATACGTGCTGCTCTGCATGCTACTTCCTCATAGGCAGGGTCGAGTTCAACAGGTTCGACAGTTCCGTTGAGGTGGAAATTACTTCTGAATTCACGTCCACGTGCACGGCGTCGCATGCTTGCAACGACTCGATCGCCAACGACGAGTGCTCGAATATCGGTTCCGTGGGATTCGACAATGTACTCTTGAACCAGGACTGCTTTTCCAGTATGGAGTAATCCTTGAACGAGATTCCGAGTCTCTTGATGTGTATGGCGAAGGAAGACGCCTTGACCTTGTGTCCCTTCTGTGACTTTGACAACAACGGGTAATCCTCCAACCGCTTCAATGGCTTGCTCTACGTCTGCAGTATCTCGGACATAGACAGTACGAGGGACGGGGATTCTGTTACGGGCGAGCAATTGAGAAGCGTGCAGTTTGTCACGGCTTTGGAGGATTCCTTGGCCAGTATTTGCAGTCCAGATGCCCATTTGTTCCAAATGTCGCAAGACTGCAACACCGTGTCGAGTAATGGAATGTCCAATACGTGGAATGACTGCATCAAAGCCAATCGGTTTGCCTTCATGCATGATGTCGATTGAACCGTCATCAACGAACAATGAGAAACTCATTGGATCGAGGACATTGACATCGAGTCCACGTTTTCGAGCTTCTTCGACCAAGCGTCGAGTGGAGTATAAACGCGCTCCACGGGACAAAACGGCAAGGCGAACACCTCCAACTTGCCCAGACTCGCTCATGATGAGAAGAAAATGGGAGAGGATTTCAAATGCTCGGCCGTTTTGGCCATAAATCATGTCCGATGAAGACAATGTGGCAGAGGCGGAACCAGAAACAACGGAATCCGTTCCAGTTCTGGACGAAGACCGTGATGAAATAATGAAGGATATGACGCTTGAAGAGCGTCAAGAAGCCTTGAAGCGTTCCCGTTGGAACGTCTTTCTCTATCTGGGATTAGCAGCATTGATGTTCGGATTTGCTCTGTTCCCGTTCCCATTCACAGCAGAACCGGTTGGGAATTCTTACGAACAAGACCTCGGATTCGTTTGGGGTGCACCATTGGATGGTGAAGATTTCACAGACGTGCCTATTGAAATTGAAGTGACTGCAACCAATCCTCCTACAAATTCAGATGCCAGAATCGCTGTGTATCTAATCAATTCCGATGATTGTACTGGAAGCGAGATGCTGGATCTGAAGCTTGCCGCTCGGACGGATGCGAGCCATGACAATCAATTCCAGATTTCAAACAAAGCACCGATTGAAGACGAAGTCCTCACCTTTGATTTCAATGTTGATGGAGGTGGCCAGTGCCTCTTTGTCGAATACGTCGATAAAGACGACCTGGGCGAACCACTCTTTGGAAGCATGGAAATTGACGGAAGTATGTGGCCGAATCAAATTTGGGCAGGTATCTTTGCAATCCTCTTCCTCAGTCTTTCTGGCTTCGCCTTTGTTGGAGCACAAAAGCATGGAGCAGGTGTCAAGGCATTGACCGAGCCAAGTAAGAAATCCACTGAAGAAGAAGTTCTCGAACAAACTGCTGGACCAACAGGTCCACCGCCATCCAAGGGTCCAAGCGGGCCACCTCAAGCAGGTCCAAGTGGCCCACCAGAAGCATCTGGACCAGCAGGGCCGCCAGAGCCTCATACACCAGAACCCGCTTCAGCAGAGCCAACGTTTGAGCCAGCAGAAAACGGGTACTTCTTCCGAAAGATGCCTGATGGTAGTTACGATCAAACCGTTTTCGTTCAAGCGGAAGATGGTTCGTATGTTCCGTACGAAGAATGAACGCGCAAAAACGGCCTCGTTTCTGATGCGTTCGCCACTATCCTTGATAGGGGATGAGTCCTCGACTAAGTTACGGTGAATGAATGACGGATGAACCATCCTCGCTAACTGTGGCCAAACTCAAGGCCCTTTGCGTCATCAATGATTTGCCAACATCTGGCAAAAAAGCCGATTTAGTCGAGCGTTTACTTGAATCTGGTCTTTCTCGTAAAGAAGTCGGACTCAAGCAAGCAGAACCAGTTGAAGAAGTTGAAGAAGAGGTCGTCTTTTCTCTTGAAGATGAGACCACGATTGCTCCAACGCCAAAGCCTAAGCCAAAACCAAAGCCTGCGGCTAAGGAAGAAGATGTCCTTGATGCAGAAGTTCTCGATGCTGACCTAGTCTTTGACGAACCTGAGGAAGTTGAAGAAGAACCTGAAGTGTTTACTCCAGTTGCGGTTAAGCGACAAGATGCAACCACACTGGTTGATATGATCAAACAACCAAAGGTCATTGCCGTTGTCATCGTTGCTTTGTTCGTAGGTGCAGCTGGATGGTGGTACATCAACTCTGAACTTGAACCGTTTACAGCAGATCCTCTTCGCTATGGCGATGCCATGGAGTACACCATTACCGGTGGAGCAGGCGACCGTCCTGCCATCATGGCCAGTGAAGGATTCCTTGATTTGGTGTTTAGTTTCCTCAACACTGAAGAAGACTATTGCCGAGTTTTCTTGGATTACAATGGAAGAGGTACGATTGCAATTAGTGAAGGAGGGCCAGATGAACTCTTTGGTGAATCATCACAAAATTTGCTTGGTGCTGTACGAACACGTGGCGCCTATGGAAGCAATGATTGGCTTGCTGTTGAAATGACCAATACCTATGATTTGGATGATTTGGATGTTGGTAGAAGCACCTATTCTATTCTCAATTCGGGTTCATGCCCAGATGCTTCAAGCAGTCCATCTTCTCCCGGTGAAGCAGTTCTAACCACTCGTCGACATGTGGAATTACGTGAACAAGTGACGATGTCAACTGGATTCGAATTCTCTGCAACCGTGGACAACAAACCGTACGCAGGCTCAGCTACGACGTTCGATGTGGGTGGTTTGTTGGGTTCACTTGACGTCTTCTTACCTGGCGTTTCCTTAATGCTTCAACCGATTGAATTGCAAGAACTCTTTGGCAACGATGTTATCGAAGAAGGTGCATCAGGAGAGCGGCTAGGATGGCGATGGAGAGTCGTAGGTGCTGATACACTTGGTGACGACAAGGCATGGAAGATTTCAGCAACACACGTCGATATCGAAAGTCTCTGTCTTGGATCTGCAACGATGGAAATCTGGGCCGAAGAAAACAATCCATGGGCAACTCAGCAGACGGTCGATGTCATCATTTCCAACGATGGATCTCTCCAAGATTCTTGTTCTCCGCTTTCAGAAGCATTTGGTGATTATGTACTTCCGGAAGGTGAACTTGAACTTCATCATGCATTCAAATCAACCAAATTGACGCGTGGTTCAAAGGTTCTTGACCTTGGTAAGGATTACAGCATTCGGCCACGGGCAAATCTACTCGCAATCGATGAATCACTGCAAGAGGATTGGGCTGGTCAAGAAGGCATACACCCTCCAGATAAATCCGAATATCGAGCCCATACGCTCGAGAAGGCGATGCAATGTTTCGATTACATTGGAGGACAAGCATCAGGTGCAAATGCAGCTTTGGACAACAGTGGATACATTTGGAGAGCCATTGATGATCGAAGTGGAACTGCTACGAAGTGGAACGTTTCTTGGGTTGCTGCAGACGATACTGCAGGATGGGTCTTGTTCGAATTAAGTGGTGAACCAACCTCCGAAAACTGTACCTATCTGGACAAAGGATCCTATGATGAAGTCGTTTCATACAATCGAGAAGCAATTCCTGCAGTTGCAAACGTTTCAACCGTTGAATCTCGGCTCAGCGATAAGAATCGTTATCCTGCTTTAACTGGTGTCGATGGTATCTACGATGGCAATGGTAATCTCTACTCCCAATCTCGTCTTGGTATTCTTGTTGCAGTTCCTGGTAACGGTGCCAACGATCTTCTTGGCCAACTTACCGATACGTCCGTTGGTGCAACCACACTCGATATTTCTCGAACATGGACAGAAGGGGTGTGGGAACATACCTTCGCTGTAGCCGTAGATGCAAGCGATGGACGCGTTGTTGGTTGGACGAAACTCTCTGCTGTGGAGGGTTAGTATGACCGATGAAGAGATTCCTCGTGGCCTTGATCATTTGATGGAACAAAACGCAACTGACCTACCGTTCCTTGCTTCGTACGGAGCTGAGATGGATGGGATGGATATTGACGTAGAAGCACTGTTCTCTGGAGTTGAAGCATTCCTTGCTTCAAGACGTGTTGATTTTGAGATTAATGATAATAGCATGACCTATCATGCAACACGCATAACCAAACACGAAGAAGGTTTACTCATCAACATCGAACATGATCATCTTCCACTTGTTCATAGTGATCTTGACAGGGTTGGGTTCGTTGAAGGGCGCCTCAATGATGACCGATCAAGCCTCTCAGTCATTCTGCAAATGTGGGGTAGTGAACATCGTCGCTTCCTTGAGCGACTCGTTGAGTTTACAACCGCTTAATCACGTCGTACGAGAGCGATTGCAAGGCCAACTGCTGTAAGTGCAGGAACGAGTGTAAATCCAGGTAAGAAGCCTTCATCCTCTTCTTCGGCACAACTGTCTCCATCAGCATCAACGCCGTAGTAGACGCCATCGGATTGGTAGCAACTTGACCAAATTGTGTACCATGCCCCTTGGGGAAAGTATTCGGTTGTATCATCTTCATACATGGCCTTGACTCTCCAGTTGACATACGAATGGTCTTCTGGAGGAGTAAGAGAGGTTGTGTGGGTCAAATCCTCAACCGTAACTTGTTGGACAACAGGTGGATCGCATACGCCTGAATTGAGGCAGATTTGTGTGGTGATTTCGAAGGTTGTGTTGTTGTCCTTGGCAGCTTGGTCCATGACCACAGTCAATGACCACGTATCTCCAGAGACTGAAGGTGACGTTGCCGTATAGGACGAGAACGGTGTTTCATCGGTATTTGGGCCATTATCTTCGCCAGCAGTTCCAGCAGTCACAGAAGTGCCACAAGCAGCAAGAAGCGCAACGAGCATCAGCGTCAAAACGGTTCGCATGAGATGAGCCTAAGTTCCGCTTGTCTTTTTGACTTTCCTTCTCAAGGTTCCATATCCCAAAGCTCATCGCCAACCCAGTGAAGGGTCTTGATTCCCTTTCCCTTGGCTGATCCGACCATCTCTTTGCCAGACATGGTGGCCCATCCTAATGCCAGTGGACGTCCATGTTCCTTGTCTCGAATCCAGACCAAATCGCCAACTTCGATGGATTCATCAGCGGCATGAACACCTGCGACCATGCAATCTGCTCCGTTCATCAGGAACGGAATTGCACCATGATCAACAGCAACCCAACGCTTTGCATCAGGGTGTTCAAGGAATCCACGGAGGGTGAGAAACGCCCAACGTTGACCTTCATCATCGCTGATTTCGATGGTCTTAGCGATCTTATCGACAAAGACGAGTTGCCATGAACCATAGGTTGCCATTTCAAGAAAACCACCGTCAACATTGAGGTCAATATCCAATGCTTCTTCCAAGTCTTTGAGCAAAGGAGCGATGTTCTTTCGTCGAACAGGTCGTCGCTTTTTGATTTGGAATTCTTTGCCCATGAACCCTCCAGTCGTTTGACATGTTTCACCCTTCGCCTTCAAGAACTGCCAACTTGTGGCATTTTCATGGCCGTCTGGTGCACCATCCGAACCTTCGAAGCCCACGCTAAAGAATTAGGAAACGAAGCTCCAAGTGAACCTATTTTCTTCGTTAAACCAGACGGATGCCGCACCGAATCCAGTGAACTGCATGTCTCAACGCATCCAGGAGAAGTGCATATTGAGACCGAATGCGTTGCTCGATTGAATCAACATGGCGATATTGAAGCGATTGCTGTTGGGCTTGATCTCACGGATAGAGCAGCACAGTCCATTCTACGTGCTGATGGATTGCCATGGGCAAAGGGCAAGACGTTTCGACAAGCAGCAGTTCTTGGTTCGTTCTATCCATGGCGATTAGGTGCAGAAGCACTTAGTGACTCGCAAACGGCTCCAAAGATTGAACTCGATGTCAATGGGGAGCGATGGCAAGAAGCATCCTTGAGTGAAATGAGCATCACGCCTGCGCAACAGATTCAATCCTTGATTCAATGGGCTCCTGTTTCAACAGGAGATTTGTTGTTCACAGGAACGCCTCAAGGAGTTGCTCAATTACAGCCTGGTGACGTGATTGAAGCACGTCTTATAGCAGCTGATGGAGAACTGATTTCGTCCTACTCAGGCCGTTGTCGCTAAGGGTTGCCTTGATATACGCCAGTCAAGTCGGTGGCCTGCAAGGAGTGAGTATCATGGCACAGTGGCACGGAGTTTCTAAGAAAAAACCAAGCGGTGGACGACGAGTTCGAGCACGAGGAAAGCGCTCGACTGAAATCTCTACTGAGAAGCAATTTGCCCTCGTTGGCGAAGCACGACGTAAGGTCTACCGCAAAGCCGGTGGCAACACAATGGTCCGTGTCATGGCTGCAAACACTGTTTCAGTTAACAATCCAAAGACAGGTAAGACTGTTAATGCTACAATCAACAACGTGATTGAAAACGAATCCGACCCGAACTACGTTCGTCGAAACATCTTGGTTAAGGGTGCAGTCATCGAAACCAGTGAAGGCAACGTCAGAATCACTTCTCGACCTGGAAAAGATGGCGTCATCAACGGCGTTCTTCTTGAGTGAAGCCCCGCATCGTTGGGTTCATACCTTCCAACCTCACCCTTTCAATGAGGCGAGACAATGGAACACAATCCTGACCGAATTTCTGTTTGGCCTGGTTACTTCAATGCAAAGACGTCAAGACGTAGCGGTCGACGCGTTCCAAAAGATGCTTCAGTTCTCAAGCCCGATCTCGAGGGCCTCTATCTTGCTGCGCGTAAAGTAGGCCTCAAGAAGATCAAGCGAGAAGAAGGAACCTCTCATCCTCGTCGACCTTACGGAAAAGAAGGCCGATTGTGGGTCAGCAGTGCTGGTGCGAAACAATCCATCGGAGCAAACAGCAAGGAAGAGGTCATGCAACTCATTGGTGGTGTCTGGAGACAGATGCAAAAAGACCGCAGAGCATCCGAACAACAACAACAAGCTGCAGGTCCTAAAGCAGGTGACCGGAGAGCACGTTCACAACGAAAGTCAGGCAATAAAGGCAACAAATCCCAGAGTGGTGGCTTTAGAAAGCGTGGCTTCAAGAAATAAGCAATACTGTTAAGACCGACCAGAGACATATGTTTCTGTATGGATCCAACATCATTGGCAATACCTGCAGCAGTAAATGGAATGAAAGTGTTAATTTCAGCCTACGATGGTTACGAACAATCAAGGGTACGTGTCACGGATAGAGCCGTGCGAGAAGATGTTCGAAGGCGCGTTAATCATCTCCACCATCAAGTTGAGCGATGGCTCTTTCGCTCCTATGCAAATAATGAAAAATACGAAATGGATAGAATACAATCCATATTGCATAATCTGCAATCATTTGCGGAAGATGCCCAATATGCAGTTGCTGGAGAATCACGTCCAAAGCATGACGGGATACGCAGAATGAACCGTTCATTGCACAAGAAATTGATTCGGCATGATCGTGAAACCATCACCATGTTGGAGCATGCAAGTCAACATCTTGGAGCTACATTAGCAACATATGTTGATACTCGTCACACAGATCTCGATATCATTGATGGCGTCATTAGCAAAGCAAAGCGCCATTTCCTCGAACGCAATATGTTGCTTGACGGTATGAGGAGCAGAAACTGAAGGTGATACCATGACACGAGATACGTACAGATGGAGAGAAGAACCGGACATTATCGCACGATTTGTCCATGACAAAGAACTACCAAAGAACACCCCAATCGTACTTCGGCCAAACGAAGTCTGTGTTGTTCTTGAGAATGGAAGAATTTCTGGAATTGTGACGCAACAAGTCATGCGAGCCAATCCAACCACGTCGATGCTTCGACGCATCTTTGGCGGAAAGCGACAACGTTCCTACCTTTTCGCATTCCTTGGACC
>Ga0208277_1001468_pt1 | contig 13709 bp, 7 predicted proteins | sample ETNtaG_5_FD_185782 | JGI IMG/M metagenome (GOLD analysis project Ga0208277, IMG submission 185782) | Marine microbial and viral communities from oxygen minimum zone, Eastern Pacific Ocean - ETNP201406SV205 (SPAdes) (version 2) | ecosystem: Environmental > Aquatic > Marine > Oceanic ...
AATCGTCGCGCGCTCGAAAGTGCGACGCGCGACGCGCGCCGGCGCGAGCTGCGATGCCCGATCGATCGAATGAAAAACCAATCATCGATCGCGACGTCGTGAGACGTCTGCGAACGCCGCCGTCGGAGGATGAACGCGCGAATTGGCCGTCATTCACGATGGCGGAGGTGCGCGCGCATCGATTTTTGACCGATCCCGGGGGGTGGATCGTCGTTCGCGAGCGCGTGTTCGACGTCACCGCGTTCGCGCGCACGCACCCGGGTTTTTTTAACGCCGGGCAGGTGTCCACCGCGATCGCGGTGGCGCGCGCGCTCGGCACGGACGCGACGGAGGAGTTTGAGGAGATTCACAGCCCGAGAGCGTGGACGCAGCTCGCGGATTTTCAAATCGGGACGCTTCGTCGTGGCGAGGAGACGTCGAGCGAGGGAGGGTTCGTGAAGCCGGAGACGCCGGTACCGACGTGGTTATCGAACGATAGGGATTTTTGGGTTCGGTACGGCGGGGAGGTGTCGCGCGCGGTGGTTCGCGCGACGACGCGCGAGGACGAGGACCGAGGCGGCGAAGACGACGACGATGTCGTCGCGGAGGTGTCCGTGGAGACGACGGGGATGGAGGAGGATGCGAAGGCGTCGAGGAAAGCGTCCATCGGTCGCGCGGTGAGGGCGTGGGGTCGAGTGGTGGCGGCGACGGGTGTCTCGATGGCGGCGGCGGCGACGTTTCGAAAACGGCGCGCCGCCAATGTAAAGTAATGTTTTTAACGCGACGTACGGTAGAGTGGTATCGTCGTTTCGACGATCGCGTAGTGCTCATGTAAAGTAATGTTGTAACGCGACGCGGTGGGTAGAGTGCGTACACTGTGGTTTCGCGGTGAATCGTAACAATCGCTAGTCGAGTTTGGGAAACGTCGGATCGACGTCGCGTCGCCACGAGGCGAATCCACCGCGCACGTCGCGCGCGCGACGACCTCGGCGAACGACGTCGGGAAGCGTGGAAAACCACTCGGCGGCGCGTTGGCTGTTGACGCCGCCGGCGCAGATGAAGTGCACGACGTCGTCGGCGTCGCCTCTCTCTCGCGAACGCGCGTCGATGTCTCGCCACGCGCGTTCGTCCAATCGGTCGATGGGTGCCGAGACGGAGTCCGGGAGACGCGCGGCGGCGAACGCGTGCGCCGGACGCACGTCCACGACGAGCGCGCGTCCTGAATCGAGCGTCGTCGCGAAGTCTCTCGCCGAGACGCGAGACCACGCCGACGCGCGCGAGACGTCGTCGTCGAGCGCGTCGCCCGATCCGTGCGCGGGAGGGGCGGTGAGATCGACGCCACCCTCCCGTAGACGCGCCGCCGCCGCGGCACGCGAGGAACACGGCGTGGAGGATAAAAACGCGTCGTAATCGTACGCCGCGACGTCGCCGAAATTCGCGCCCGCGCCACACCTCTCGCACGCGGGATCCGGTTCGTCTCTCACCTCGAGCGTCCTCGTCGGTCTCGCGCTCAGCGCGTCGAACGTCATCAATTTTCCTCGCATCGATTCCCCGACTCCCGACAGCGTCTTGATCGCCTCGATCGCTTGAAACGTTCCCATCACCCCCGGCGCGGGTCCGAGCACGCCGCTCGCGCCGCACGTCCCCGCGTCGCCGCTCGCCGGCGGTCTCGGAAACAAACACCGATAACACGGCGCTCGTCTCCTCCCCATTCGCTCCCCATCCTCACTCCAGATCCACGTCGCGCACAGCGTCGTCAATTGCCCTTCGTATCCCACGCACGACGCCGAAATCAACGGCGTCCCGCGCGCCGCGCACGCGTCCGACAGCGCGTACCGCGTCCTCGGATTATCGCTACAATCGCACACCACATCGTACGATTCGATCAACGCGTCCGCGTTTACGTTCGTCGCGTACGTCTCGTGTTCGATGACGTCCACACCGTCGTTGATCGATCGACACCTCGCGGCGAGAGACGCGCACTTGGACGTCCCGACGCTCGCGCGCGCGTGTCCAACCTGTCGATGCAAATTACTCAACTCCACCTCGTCCGCGTCCGCGAGACCGACGACGCGAGCGCCCGCGGCGACGAGATACATCGCCGTCGGACATCCCAACCCTCCGCACCCGACGACGAGGACTCGCGAAGAGGACAGCGCGCGTTGGATTCGCGGGCCGTCGGGACGCAGAACCAAGTGTCGAGCGTATCGATCGACCGCGCGCGCGTCGCGCGAGACGTCGACGTCGGACGTCCACGAGACGCGAGACCGTCGGTCGTCGAGCGCGGACGCGGACATGTCGACGACGACGGACGCGCGAGGAGGCGTGATGTGATGGATTCGATTGATGAGCGTCGAAAAAGCGCGAAAAGCGCGACGGCGAATGAAAACCGGGGACGCGTTCGAGGAAAAGACGAGACTTACGTGTGCGTGTGTGCGGTATTTAATCTCTAGTCGGTCTTGTTTTTTCGAGCGCCCGAGCGATGTCTTCGCCTCGCACGGTGGTGGACGATTGAAGAAACGCGTTTCCGCCGCGCGTCGACGCGTCTCTCGACGAACACCCGACGCCCAATAATAACCCGCGCGAGGAGATTCTCTCGATCCCTCGAGTCGATCCCTCGGGCGTGTCCGGATTCGACGACGCGGGTGAATTTTTTTGCGAGCGCTCGCGGACCACCTCCTCGAGATCGAGCGCGAGTCGAGAGAAGGAGGCGTTTCTTCGCATCACCGGCGTCTCGAGCGCGGCGTACGTGGACGCCCCCGCCTCCGCCTCCGCCCCCGAGGCGTCGCGCAAAGCGTCCACGAACTCTTCCCACGTCGTTCGAACGTCATCGATGTCCAAATATTCCCCGTCCGGGTCTGCGTCGCACGTCGTCGTCGGTCAGTCGCCGCTCGTACCGTCGAAACGCCTCGTCCCGAAAATTTTTGTCTCTCTGATGAATTGTCGAGATTCGATCGCGTCTCTCGCGTCGCGTACCGTCCCGAAACATCCGCGTGAGCGTCGCGTGATGCATGCGAACGATCTCGAACCCCTTTTTCCGTCGCTCGTCCTCCGTGGCGTCGGAATACCGCGTCCAAATCGTCGCGAGCGCGCGTCTATCGTCGCTCGTGCCTCGATAGAGATGCGCCACGAGATCGATCATCGCGAACGATCCCTCGGCGTCCGCGACGCGCATGACGGCGAGCGTGTTTCGCTCTCGCGATCCGCGCGATCGAACGCGTCGTTCGGAGGTCGCGCGGACGCGCGTCGAGAGATGGCGACGGTCGGGGATGACGCGCGCGCGAGGCGTCGGGAGTGGTCGACGCGCCGAACGCGACGCGCGCGATGCGCGGTGTGCGTCGAGAGGTGGAGAGATGGATGAGAAAAAATGTGTTCCATCGCGTCGCGACGTCCTCGAGCGGCGCGCGCGAGGCGAACGCGCGCGCGGTGGAGATGGCGCGCGACCGCGACGGCGATTCGCCGCCGCGCGCGTTCGGCGACGCTCGACGACGACGAGACGAGACGAGAGCGTCGACGAGCGCGAGGGATGGAACGATAAAAAATTCACGAGGCGGAATCGTTGCGCCCGAGCTCGTGGACGGCCACGGACGCGCGCACACGTACCTGAGAATCTCTCTCACCGAGCGGTGTAACCTCAGGTGTGGGTACTGCATGCCGGAGGAGGGCGTGGAGTTGACGCCGAACGACGAGCTGTTGACGACTGATGAGGTGGAGAGGGTGATTAAAATATTCGCGCGCGCCGGGGTGGAGAAGGTGCGACTCACCGGGGGGGAACCGACGGTGAGAAGGGATTTAGAAGAGGTGGTTCGACGCGCGCGAGAGACGCCGGGCGTGCGAGACGTGAGCGTGACGACGAACGGTGTGGCGCTCGAGAGACGGTTAGAGGGGCTCAAGGCGAGTGGTTTGACGCGATTGAATGTATCGCTCGATACGTTGGTGCCGGCAAAGTTTGAATTCATGACGAGACGACGCGGACACGAACGCGTGTTGAGGAGCGTCGCGCGCGCCGTCGAGCTCGGGTTTCAGAGCGTCAAGGTGAATTGCGTCGTCACGCGACATCAAAACGACGATGAATTGATCGATTTCGTCAACATGACGAAAGATTCACCGATAAACGTGCGGTTTATCGAGTACATGCCGTTCGACGGGAATAAATGGAGCACGGAGAAGATGGTGTCGTACGCGGAGATGCGCTCGAGAATCGAAGACGCGTTCGGTCCGCTCGCGCGTCTCGACGACCCCATCGAGGAGGTGGCCAAGAACTTCTCCGTTCCGGGACACGTCGGCACCGTTAGTTTCGTGACGAGCATGACGGACGCCTTCTGCGGCGGGTGCAACCGCCTTCGCGTCATGGCGGATGGAAACTTAAAGGTGTGCCTCTTCGGCGCCGCCGAGACGTCGCTTCGAGACGCCATGCGCTCCGGCGCCGACGATGACGCCATCCTCCGTCTCATAGGCGCCGCCGTGTCCAAGAAGAAAGCGTCCCACGCCGGCATGCACGAGATCGCGGCGTCGGACAATCGCGCGATGATCAAAATCGGCGGGTAGAAGTAGACTCGTCGTCGTCGCCGTTGTTAGTTTTCCCAAGCCGCACGAAATGAATTCTCTGTCCCGCCACTCTCCGTCGCGCGCCGCGTCTCGTCTCGTTCGTCTCGAGCGCGAGCGCGTTCGTTTCCCTTCGTCTCGAGCGCGCGCCGTGGACGCGCGACGCCGTCGACGCGCGGTAAAGGACGTCGTCGACCGCGCGTCGAGGCGAAGCGTCACCGGTCGACATGACGTCCGCGGGAGAGTACGAGATTCGCGGCGACGACGCCGCGCGCGCGAACGGCGTCTCTCGGTCGGTGACCGAGGCGTCGTCTCGCGCGCGCGCGGTTTCGAGCGACGGCGACGATGCGCCCGGGACGCGTCCCGGGGACGGTTTCGGTCTCGCCGGCGTCGGCGCCGCGGCGCGAAGAATGTGGCGATCGTTCACGTGGCGAGAGGCGAGCGGGGCGATGGGTGATCTCGGCACGTTTTTACCGCTCTTGGTCGGCATGTCCATCGAGAACGGTGTGGACGCCGGGACGACGATTTTGTTCACCGGGGTGTACAACGTGGCGACGGCGTTTTTATACGAGATACCGATGCCCGTGCAACCGATGAAGACGATCGCGGCGGTGGCGCTCGGTGAGGACCCGTTGACGACGAATGAGATTCTCGTCGCTGGGTTTTTCGTGTCGGCGATCGTGTTCGCGCTGGGGGCGACGAAGACGATGGATGCGTTTAATAGGTTGACGCCGTCGGCGGTGGTGCAGGGCATGCAAGTGGGCTTGGGGATGTTATTGGCGCGGAAAGGCTTCGTGCTCGCGGTGTATGCATCGAACGATGCGAGTCGCGCGCGGAAGATGACGGGCGTGGATGGATTGCTCGTGACGATCGTCGCGTTTTGCGGCGTCATGTACGCGTGCGCGCCCGAGTATCCGCCGGCGTCGACGGCGGCGGGCGCGGACGCGGGCGAGTTGGGGGCGACCACGGAAGCCAAGGAAAGAAAGAAACGCGCGCGACACTACGTTCCCACGGCGCTCATTCTCGTCGTCGTCGGGATCGTCATGGCGATGACGAAAAAGGGCGCGCTGAGCGGGTTGCGATTCGGTCCGTCGACGCCCAAAGTGTTGAACGCGTCGCGCGCCGAGGTACGGCGAGGCATCGTACGCGCGGGCGTGCCGCAACTACCGTTGACGACGCTGAATTCGGTCATCTCCGTGTGCGCGCTGAGTAAAGAGTTGTTCCCGGACTTACCCGCGTCGCCGAGTTCGGTGGCGACGAGCGTCGGGGTGATGAACGTCGTCGGATGTTGGCTAGGGGCCATGCCGTCGTGTCACGGCGCGGGCGGATTAGCGGCGCAGTACGCGTTCGGCGCTCGAGGCGGAGGATCCATCGCATTTTTGGGCGCGTGTAAACTCATCCTCGGGTTCGTGTTCGGAAGCTCGCTCACGCACTTGCTCGACCGCTTTCCGAAGAACATCCTCGGCGTCATGTTGTTTTCATCGAGTCTCGAGCTCATGGGCATGGGATTGAAAACGAAACCTGGATGGCAACAACATCAAAAGTATCTCGTCATGGTCACCGCCGCCGTGACGGTCGCCACGAAGAGTACTGCGATCGGATTCGCCGCCGGCGCGGGGACGCACGTGCTCATGGAGGTACAGCGCCGCGTCGAGACGGGGTCGTCGATGACGTAGTTTTTAGTCAAAGTAGTTGTGGAACATAAAATGAATTTCAGTAAGCATTACAGTTACATACGATTCTGACGTGCAAAAAGTCGCGTGATGGCAAAATTGAGCGTACCGATCATTTACGGAGTCGCCTTTTCTTCGGCGGCGAGTTGCTCGCGCTTCCAACGCGGTCGTTCGCCGTGAGAGTTGTCGCAGAACTTTTGAACCGGGGCGGCGAGACCAGCCTTGATTTCCTCCGGAGTGAATTCAGCGTGGATGTAGTAATCCTCTTCCGTGGCGTCCTTGGAAGCCGGGAAAAACATGGAACCCCACATCGGGAAGTGAATCGTCATGACGAGCGCGGTCACGCCGATGACGGTGTAGCCGAGGTACTGCAAACCTTCGTACGTCTCGATGGAGTCCTTGGTGAAGAATGCCGCGGTGGAGATGGTCGCGCCGGCGTTACCACCAGCACCGATGAAACCGGAGACGACGCCGAGGGCACGGCGAGAGATGAACGGGACGACGCCGTACGAGGCGCCCTCGGACGCTTGCACGCAGATGGAGAAGAACACCATGAAGGCGATCGTCACGCCCAAGTTATCTTTGGAGAGACCCATGAAGATGCAGAGGATGCCCTCGAGCGTCTGGGTGCTCCACAAGACCCAGAGACGACCGCGCATACCGAATCGGGAGGATGCCCAATCGGAGAGAATACCGCCGACGGAGCGCGCGAACAAGTTCATCAAACCGTAGCACGACGCGAGGACGCCGGCGACTTGGAGGGAGACACCGAACTGATCGAACAGGTATCCGGCGACGATGTTATTCATGGTGAGTTCGACGCCGAAGCAGAAACCGTAGGTGGCGACCATGACCCACATGCGGTAGTTTTTCATGCCGATCAAGTTGACCTTGGCGGAGGATTTCTTTTCGAGCGCGCCCGAGGTGGTGAGCACCTTGTAGTTACCATCCGGCAAATCTTGTCCGAGGTACATGACGGCCAAGCCGACAAAGGTGTGGCAGAGACCCGGGAAGATGTACGCCCATCTCCACGCGGTGAAGGCGCGCTTTTCGGTGGCGGCATAGCAGATGGCGTAGATGCCCGGCATCAAGAATTGCGTGACGCCTCCGCCCAAGTTACCCCAACCGGCCGCGGTCGCGTTCGCCAAGCCGACAACCTTACCGTTGAACATGCAAGACATCCAAAATTGGCACGCGACGAACGTCGCGAGACCGAGACCGATGCCCAAACGGCAGATGAGGAACCCTTCGAAACCGGTCACCATGCTCATCGCGAAGCAAAACGGCGCGGTAAACAAAAGAATCACCGACAATCCCAAACGCGGGCCGATGACGTCGCACACCGTGCCCATCATCACCCGACAAAGAATCGTACCGGTCACCGCGGCCAAACCCGCGTTCCCGAGCTGCGGCTTGGTGAGACCCAAATCTTCCCGAATCACCGGCAACATCGGCGCCGCCGCGAACGTCGACACAAAGGAGATGAAGAAACCCAACCACGACATGTGGAAGGACATGTGATGCGGACGATCGAAACTGAAAATGTTCAGTTTCGTCGCTTTGTGTTCGCTTCGCGTCGGTACGCACGAGAGAAAGAGCGCGCGCTGTCGTCAGTCATCCGCGAACGAGAAACATCCGCGCGTTCCGCGCTCGGGTTTCAAAAGTCCCGAGGGCTTTCTTTCATCGCCTCGTCTCGACCCATCATCCATCGCGCGCGTTCCACCTCGCGCGCGACCTCCCGCGAGATCCCTCGAGCGCACGCGCGGCGTGACATAAATTCACGCGCGCGCGTGCCCTCCAGCATCCCTCGCGCGCGTCGCCACCGCCCCGCGCGACGACGCGTCATCCATCTTCACGACGATCGATCGGTCGACCGCGACCGTCGGAGTCGCGAATCAATGGATGAAGACGCGAGAACGAGATCGCGCGCGCGCGAGCGCGAAGCGCACCTGTCGACATCGACGTTAAACGTTTTCTCGGTCGGCGCCATGATTGTTGTTCGTGCGTGTGAATCGATCAACGCGCGCGTGTCGTTCTGACGACGCGCGTCGAGGCGACGGATGAATGATGAGCGCGCGAGGCCCCGACCGACCGACTTTTTTAGCTTTCCCTCGGTTCGAAAGGTCGTTCGGTTCAAACGCGTGAAACTACGACGTTCGCGTGGGTTTGATCGCCTGATGGCACGCACGCGACCGCGCGCAGCCACGCCATTTGCCGGCGTTTCGTGTCTTTTCCCGGAAAAGACACCTTGACGTTTTATTGGTTTTTGTGCGTACATTCGCGTATTTGTAGCCATGTGTACAAACCCTCGAATTCCCGACGACACCGGTTTTGTTATTTTTTTGAAAGGTTGGTTTTGATGACCTTTGATGACCCTTGACTACGTATGGAGTCGACGTGACGGTTGACCTTTCGGTCGAACCGACGGGCCCTTTCCCTTTTCTCGAAGGGTCGGACCCTGTCCCGAGAGGGGGGGTATTGACGAGTCATGACTCATCAAAAACCAACGAGACGTCCGAGACGCGCGAGGTCGACGCGATGGATGATGGATGCGCGCGCGGATGTTCGATGCGACACACACGCGCGCGCACGCGACGCACACACGAACACACGAACACCATGGTGAAGATTTCTTCCAAAACGTCTCGCGCGAAAGCGCTCGGTGCGCTCGCCCTCGTCGCGAGTTCCGCCTCGATCGCCACCGCGCACGGGGCGACGTACACCACCTACAGCGCCATGGACACCGCCATCGCGTCCGGGGCGACGAACACGATCGTGCCGAGCGTGTCTTTCGGCGGTACCCTGTGCTCGTCCGGCACGCAAACGCTGAAAGCGGGCCTCGATTCCATCACGGTGTCGTGGACCGGGGTCGCCTCCGGCGACTCGGTGGACGTCAAGCTGTGTTACACGGATATCAAGTCCAAGCCGTGGCGCAAGTTTAAGGATAACGTCAAGAAGAATAAAAAGTGCAAGCAAACCGCGGTGGAGAAGGCTAACATCGCGGTCGGTGAAACGGGATCGTCGGTGACGATTCCGGTGGAACTGAACATCGCGCCGACGACGTATACGATTCAAATTTTGAGTAAAGACTCGACGGGCGGGTACACGTCGTACAAGGACGACCCGTGCGTGTTCACGGTTGAATCCTACGAGCGCTTGCCGACCAATTTGGTGGGCACGATGAGCTTTTTCATCGCGTTTTCCATCGTCGTCGCCACCGCGGGGACGTGGTACGATTACAAGAAGCAAAACGCCGCCGCCGCCGCGTGGGCGTCCTAGGCGTCGACGGGACGTCTGAAGAAAGTTCTTCGGGTTTACCGCTACGAGATGCGTTCGTTCGTTCGTCTTCGACGTAGCTTGTAATTTTTCACTCTATTCGATGATTCATTCAGCTCTGTTATGTAAAATCGACGCGCGTTCGCGCCTCGCGCCTCACGCCTCGCGCCTCGCGTCCTCGCGCGCTTTTTTCGTTCGTCGCGCGAGAGAGAAGAGAGCGCGCGGCGGGGATTGATGTTTTACGTGAAACCGTCGTTAGGCTCGGCTGGTATTTGTATTGGAAACGATGACGAATGAATGAATGAATCAAAAATTAAAAGAAGATGCGTGAGTCGGTGGACACCTTCAACGCGTCTAACGCGGGAACGACGGCCTTTTCGACCATCGCCGGCGGACCGCACACGAGCACGGCGGTGTCCTTGTCGACCTTGTCGGCCGAGGCGAAGAGTTTGTTCATTAAACCGCTCGGTTTGAACAATTCGCACTTTTTCATCATCTCCGCGGAGATGTAGCCGACTTCACCGGTCCAACCGGGCTCGTCTGCGTCGATGGCGTAGTGCACCGTCAAGTTTTTGTGCGCGCTCGCGAGCTCGTCGAGTTCCTTCTTCATCAAAATGTCCGCCGAGGAGACGTTGGCGAACAAGACGTTGACGCGCGTAGTGTCACCGACGTCGTTGAAGATTTGACGAATGACTTGGAGCATGGGGGTGATGCCCGTACCTCCGGCGATCATGGCGATGGATTTGCACGATTTCTTCGCGACGTCGCCCGTCGCCGGGTTTTGCGTGGAGAACTCGCCGCGAGCGGTGTACGTGACGAGACCCTTCGGTCCCTCGAAGTCGACGGTGGAGCCGATTTCGACGGCGTTCAACTTTTGCGTCAACGCGCCGTTGTCGTAAATCTTCACCAGAAGATCCATGAAACCCTTATCCGCGTCGCGAGAGATGGGCGTGTACGGACGAGAGACGCCGTCGATGGTCATCGTGACGTGTTGGCCCACGGGAAGTCCGAGTATGTGTTCCGGAGACGGAAGCTCAAAGCGCACGCGCACACTATTCGCGGTGACTTGTTCCTTCTCGATGAGCTTCAATTTGATCGTCTCGCCCGGTTTGAGCGCCACGAGCGTGCCTTCCGGGTACTCCACGACGGGACGCGCGCTCTTCGGCGCCTCCTCCGTCTTCATCGCTTCAAATTTCGACTTGGGCGCGCTGCACGACGGACACACGTAATCCTCCGGTAATTCTTCGAACGGCTTGGTCTCTTGGTAAATGTATCCACACGCCGTGCATATGTGCGTCGCCTGACCCATCGCCTTGGGCACGCCCTTGGTGTACTGCGCCGACTTGTTGATCTTCCATCGAGACGCTCGATCCGGGTTCGGCGTCGGCGTCGCCTTGCGCGTCGCGCCGAATCGTTCAATCATAATCTCCTCGAGCACCGGTTTCAACTCGGAGCACGGAACCTTTGACATCTCCGGCTTTTCCTTCAAGTGTCCGTTCGGGCCGACGGTGCCGCCGATGAAAATATTCACCCCGGGCACCATGCCCTTTTCCCCGGTTGGATTCTTAACCTGCGCGCCCATGAGACCGATGTCGGCGACTTGCACGGGTGCGCACGAGTTCGGGCACCCGGTCCAAATCATGCGCACGTCTTTCGACAGTTCCAACACGCTCTCCAAGTGTTCCGCCATCTCGAGCGCCTGGCGCTTGGTTTCGATCTGCGCGAAACCGCAGAATTGGTTCCCCGTGCACGCCACCATGTTCGAGACGAGCTTGCCCGGGAACGGTGTGTACTCTTGGAAAAGACGTTCCTTCAAAATGGCGTCGACTCTGTCGTTCGGAACGTTCGGAATGATGAAGTTTTGCTCCACGGTGAGACGAATCTCCCCGGTGCCGTACTCATCGGCGAGGTCGCCCAACTCTTTGAGATCCTCCGGTTGCATACGACCGCCCGGGACGGCGGCAGAGACCCAGCTGAGTCCGTCTTGCTTTTGCGCGTGCACGCCGATGTAGCTTCGACGAGGCGCGTCTCGGTCGATCAAATCCTTCTCCGCCGCGCGCTCCATCTCCTCGCTCGGCATGCGCGATTGCACCTCGGCTCGGAAATTTTCGAGTCCCATCTCGTCGATGAGCCACATCATGCGGCACTTTTGACGATTGCCGCGGTGACCGTAGTCGCGAAACGTCGTCAACACGGCGTGCGTGGCGGCGACGACTTCATTCTCGGGAACCCACGCGTCGAGAGAGACGGATTCCGCGGCGCGTTGGGAAGAGATGAATCCACCGACGATGAGATTGAATCCGAATCGCCCATCCTTTTCCGCCGGAACGAAGGCCAAATCGTTAATATCCGGGTGCTCGAAGAAATCGCTGCTCCCGACGACGCACACGTTCCACTTTCGTCCCAAATTCGCGATGGCCGGGTTCCCGCGTCCGCCACCGGTGACGTAGTCCTGAATCGCGAGCGTGTACGGACGCGTGTCGACGATTTCGCACGGATCAAATCCCGCGAGCGGATTCCCCGTCGCGTTGCGCACGTTGTCCAAACCGCTCTGCAACGAGCACATCTTCAATTCTTCCAAACCTCTCAAAATCTCCGGAGCGTCCTTCAGCTCCACCCCGCGAAGCTGAATGTTCTGTCTCGTCGTGATGTCGCAGCATCCATCGTCACCGTATTTCTCGATCACGCTCGCGAGATATCGCGCCTGCGTCGAGTCCAAGAGCCCGTTCGGAAGCTTGAGTCGCATCATGTATCGTCCGTAGTGTCCCTTGCGTCTGTGAAATAATCCCGCCCACTTTGGTCGTTGATCCGTCTCGTCCGGATCGTTCAGCGATTCATCCCACGCCTTGAAATCCTCCGCGCTCGCCTTCGCCATGGCCTCGATCTCGTTCAATCCGATCAACGCGCGCATGGGATCCTTGGCGAGCTTGAACTTCTCAAACGGATTCGTCGGTTTTCGCCACTCCTCCTTGACGACGTAATACCCATCCGCGTCTCTCTCCACGTGCGCGTCCTCGCGTTCAGGTTCGGGAAATTTCGCGTATCGCTCGATCGTCGTCTCGTTGTGCGCCACGAGATCGGCCTCGTCGTCCACTTTCCATCGAAGCGTCCCGCGCGCGCGTTCCTCGCCCTCCGCCGCGCCGTTTTCAGACGGTTCCGCCACCGCGCGTCGCCCCCGTCCTCCTCTCGCGCACCGCGTCGACCGCATCGACGGTCGACGGCACGAGATCGCCATCGTAGACATCGCATTCGTCGACGTCATCGTCGCCTTCGTCGACGCGATGATAATGAATCACACGATGAATCAAAGAATCAAATGAATCAATGAATCAATCGAATCGATCGATCGATCGCTCTGAATCCACTCGTTCGCGCGCGCTCGTTCGCACGCCGTCGTTCGCGCGCGCTCGTTCGCACGCCGTCGTTCGCGCGCGCTCGTTCGCTCTTCGCGCGCGCGTCGTCGCGTCGCGGAGTCTCGAGGCGACGTCGTTCGGTCGCGCGTGCTGCTTTAAACCCTAAAACCTATCCACTTTATAAAACAAACACGGTCTTCACATACATATGTAAGCACCACGAACACCAATAGAATCACGCCGACACTTGGCGACGTTTCACGCCCTCGCGCCGGGGTCGACCGCACATCGCGGATGTGCCACTTTCGGGGGTCATGACTCAAGAATGTACCCCCCCTGTCGTTTCGCCGTCGCGCGTCGCCCGGCGTCGATTCGACGTCGACCGCGCGAGGCGCGGGAATCGATGGAATCGGTCGACTCGACCGATCGAATGGATGAAAAATAAAACGCGCGGTCGGTCGTCGATCGATCGACGCGGTCCCGGACGGACGCGAGGAAGGGATGACGATCGAGGTCGACGAGTAATCATCCTCGCCCTCGTCGTCACCCATCCGGTTCGGTCGGTCGTCGACGACACACCGACGCGCGAGCGACGCGTTCGAGCGTGACGTCGCGCGTGGGTTTCGGGCGAGACTCTTCGTCACCCGCGTATCGTTCGGTGGACGTCGTCGCGCGCGTCTCGCGATGGGTCTCCTCGCGCGAGGCGTCGTCGACGCCTCGCGCGAGACGCGCGCCCGTCGCGATGGGCATCGCGAAAAGCTTCCCTCGTCGTCGCTCGACGCCGTGTTCACGCAACAAGAGGTGTTAAAGAACGGCGGGGATTACGGATCGATCGCGCGCGCGAGACGGGAGGCGCGCGCGCCGCTCGCGCGCGACGTGAACA
>Ga0208277_1001471_pt1 | contig 13692 bp, 9 predicted proteins | sample ETNtaG_5_FD_185782 | JGI IMG/M metagenome (GOLD analysis project Ga0208277, IMG submission 185782) | Marine microbial and viral communities from oxygen minimum zone, Eastern Pacific Ocean - ETNP201406SV205 (SPAdes) (version 2) | ecosystem: Environmental > Aquatic > Marine > Oceanic ...
CTTGGGATTTTCTTTTTCGATCCAACATGCGGTGCAATACCTCTTCCCTTTGTGGTCAACAAAATTACTTGGGGTACAGCCCTCATCGCAGATATTACAGGTTCGGAATCCATGGAATCTCGACATAATCTCGATTGATCCCTAGAGGTCACCGTCTATCAGTTTGACCCCATAGGGGTCAAGTGTTCATATCTGCCATAGCAGAGTGTAACATAAATGCAGATTCAAGATTCAATAGATTAGATTCTTCAATTTTTGATTCATATCCTAATCTTTGTAATCCAATGTTGGTCGGTATTGGTCTTTCAGTTACTAGATTTGATTTTAGATGAAGCATCAAACGATTTGCATCCTGAGCAGCATTATTGTATGTGTCTCTTGGAATTTCCAATGTTTCATTGTCCTTAGTAAATGGGTAATCTGTACCAAAATCTGGCAGGTAGACAATCCAAGCAGTTTCGTCACCCTGCATTAGACCAGCTCGCTCGAACGCGATTCTTATTTGGTGAGTCCCAGAAATCAATCTTAGGAATTCTGTGTCGACATTATTTCCAATCATTGAGTTACGCAGTTCCCTCCTTCTCAGGGCTTGCCAAACCGTCCATAGGTGAATCTCGCTTGCGGCAGCGGAGTAGGAGAGTAACAACCAACGTTGGTTCGGCCTCCATTCATTGAATATTGAAATTACATCTTTTGGGTCTTCTAATGGCTCTGGAAAACGTATACCCCATGCGGGGAACCAAGGCACTCTATGGCCATCCGCCATGCTTTCCGATGCGGTCTGATTGATGAATTATACAGTTCAACCTAGTCGTTTAATCGATCTAGATGCAACCTCTACCAAATTATCCACCAAGCGAATACTCCAACCCCTTTGACTCGCTAGATTATCTCGGTCTTTTTCCGTCAATGAAGCAACATCGGCGGCGTTCTCAACACCTAGCAAAGTAACCATCTCTCTAGCTCTAGTTCGACCAACTCCTCTAATGCTAACCAAGCCAAGAAGGTCTGATTTACAGCCATGTCTAACCCTTCTGTGTAATTCGTTGACTAAATCCACTAGAACCTTATGTTGCGAGGGGCCTAATTGCCTTAATTCCTCATCATCGTTGAGAATTTCTCTCATAGCATATAGTAACCATTCGGCCAAATCCACTCTGCTTCTTACATCACCTGGTTGAACATTCCAATTATTCTCAAGGTCCTCCATTCTCGCTTCATTAATCCAATCTTCAAGTACCAAAACGCCCTTCATTCTACGTTCAATATCTGCATCCACAGCTTCTGTTAGGAACTCACGCTGGTGAGAATGGATAGCCGTGTGAATTCTCTCCACCTCTTCTTTTCTGGGCCAAAGGGCAAGAAAATCTGGAGTACAGGCTACTAAGTGAAGCAAACTCATTGGAGATAGTTGGTGTACATCGTCGGTTCCAATCATTATTTTCATTGCCCTTTGTATTCCATCGTGTATCATTCTACCAGAGATTGGATTGAGATACAATCTAGCGACACGATGGCCAAGAGGGGTGGGAGAGTATGTCATTGAAGCAGGGTCGGGAAGATTTGGTTCACTGGTAATTCTTTGACTAGCCTTTGAGAAGCCAAAGATTGCTGGCCCTTTTCTAGGAGGTAGTGTGGTTGTTGATTCGATTTCTGATTTTGATATTTCTAAGCCAGGTACACTTCCCCCCGTCTTAGCCCATTCAGGCATTTCATCTTGCCATTCTTCGGTCTCAGATGTTGAATTTTCTCTTTCTTTAATTCTCGATAGAACCTCATCTGACTCTCCTTCTCTAGTAATCATTCCATTTTCAGCCAACCAGCCAATAACATCGTCAAGCCGTGCTTCCAAACTTTGTTCATTCATGTGAGTAGCAAGGAAAGTTTGGCCGAAAAATCGTGATATTGAGTCCCTATCTCGTAATCCTCCTGTTGCCATAACCGAGAGAAGATGAGTCAGTAATGCGGGATCTTCTTCCGCATAAACTGCCGAGGGATTAGCTAATTTTGAAGTGACTTCTTCAGGTTCGCTTAACATATATAATTCGACGATATTCAGTTCATCATCCTCGTCTTTTGCTAGTATCCATGCTTCCCCAGAGTCATCAAATTTAGGCCTCCCGGCTCTTCCTAACATCTGTCGTATTTCCATCACTGGAAGAGGCATTGAACCTCCGCCAATAGAACTCCATCTTCGATGATCTCGAATGATTACTCTTCTCGCTGGTAGGTTTACTCCCTGTGCGAGGGTTGGAGTTGCAACAATTGCCAGCAAAGTTCCCTGTCTAAATGCCTCTTCGACTACCTTCCTTTGATTATGAGTTAGTCCAGCATGATGGAATGCCACACCTCCCCTAATCGCTTGTGCGAGTGATCTACCCATCACCGAAGTATCCTCTCTACGAGTTAATCTCTCAGCGATGTTACCCCACTCGTCGATTAGTTCAGTATCATATTTCATCGAGTCATCGGAAATTTGTTTTCTAATGTGTTTAGACAACTCCCGGGCTTCTTTTTGAGCCGATGCTCTAGAGTTTACGAATACGAGCATTTGTCCACCTGTAGAATATGAGTCATCTAGGGCTGCTTGCAACCTTTTTGTATTCCTTCCTTCAATCATTCTAGGTTCTGGCCATTCCACATGTTCGGGGCCATCTATGCGATGAATCTTGACATTAAGTCCAGTTAATGTTCCCGATTGGAGTTGTATTGGCCTCCAACTAGATTGGATTAGTTTTGCATCTAACCAATCCGCCATATCTTGAGAATTTCCAACCGTTGCTGATAGGGCAATGATTTGGGCTTCGGGTTGTGAGTGACGAATTCTGGATAGAAGAACCTCCAACGTAGGACCTCTAGAAATATCGTGTAATAGATGAAATTCATCAGCTACTACTACACCAATTTTTTCCATTACTCCATCACGAGTTCGTAATATTGAATCGAGTTTTTCACTCGTGCAAACTAGAATGTCAGAATCATCGATACCACTGGTTTCACCACTTCTATCTCCTATTGCCATACCGACCCTAAGTCCGACTAAACTAGCCAATTCCTGTAATTCCTCGACTTTCTCAGATGCCAAGGCTTTGAGTGGAACGATATACAGGCCTCTGGCTCCATTTAGGTCAGAAATTAGCCGTTGTATCATTGTCAGATGAGCAACCAATGATTTTCCGCTAGCAGTGGGGATTGTGAGCATCACATTGTGCCCAGCCAGTGCGTATGGCAAGGCTTCACGCTGTGGAGGAAATAGCTCTTCAACACCCCATTCAGACCTAAGGTATTGGATTATTCTTTCATCCACTTGCAGGTCTGAGAGACTTACCTCCGGGAGGTCTTCCTCTACCGCCACGTAGTTACTTAGAATCCGCCGTTCTAAAGGATACCGAATCTAATTGCTTAACCCAAATAAATAACCAGAACACACATTACTTACTAATTCCATCTATGGTATGCAGGATGTCCTTCTTTCACGGCAACGAATAGGCCCTCTCCAACAGCACATATATTTCCATCAGAGGTTAATTCCATCTTGACTTTGGCTCTATCATCTGCTAATTCAATTACCTCTCCAGTTACTATTATTTCATGTCCGAAAGGAGTTGGTCTACGGAGTTTGATGCTGTAATTGGCAGTAACTGTGCAAGGGGGCTCGGGATCTCCAGATTGGTCCATGAGTGCAATTGCAGCAGTCCAATTACCATGACAATCCAACAAAGTCCCAATTATTCCTCCGTTTATCATGCCTGGAAATGCTTGATGTTCAGGAGAGGGGTTAAACCTCATTTCTAATCCATTTTCGCTTCTGAAGGAGTGTATACGCAGTCCTTCTGAGTTAGCCGGGCCACAACCAAAACAGATGCTATTTGGAGCGTGTAACTCTTGAACAGACTTCCCCTTTGCGGCACTCATTGTTCATCCGGCGGAATAAGTGGAATACAACAATTACTCAAGAATAAAGCAAAATTTCACTCAACCTTGTATGCTAATCCTCTTATTCGGTTGACTCCACAGAGTGGTATTGGTGGATTCCGAAGAGGCACCTAAGTCATCGAAAAAAGATGACGGGAACGTTCGAGTTCCAAGGGCAAAGAGGCGGCGCCATCAGCCAATAAAGGTCTCAAATCAAATTCCAACAAGTCGAAGAAAAGAGATTGAGAAAGCATTGGAAGAGCCTAGCAGCACTCCTAAATCATGGTCTCGCACTAGTGGCTGGAAATCACATCGAATTGGACGCAAGCTTGTGAAAACAGGAACAATTCGACAAATTGAATACGACTTAATGGACGTAGAAATTGGTGAATCTTGGCCGATTCCAATTACTGTAATTCATGGTTCTAGGCCTGGTCCGGTAGTTACCTTAATCGGAGCACTTCACGGCAACGAATTAGTTGGCCCTTTAGCATTGACTTATTTACAATCGCATGCAATCTTGGGAGAGGATAAGCCCATAGATCCCACAACGGTCGCAGGAACCATTCGGATTATTCCAATTGTGAATATGCCGGGATACCGTCGTCGAAGCAGATACATGACTGACGGCCGAGATCTGAATCGTTTCTTTCCAGGCAAAGAAGACTCAAACACAACCTCTAGGGTAGCAAACAGGTTATGGAATGAAATATTCTCTAAATCAGATCATATCCTCGATCTACATACTGCGGCTTTAGGTCGCACTAATATGCCACAAATTAGGGCAAACTTAGCCAATCCAGCAAGCAATAGAACCGCTCGATCCTTCGGAACCGAGGTAATTCTAGACAGTGAAGGCCCTAAAGGGTCCCTCAGACGAACCGCCGATGACCATGGAATTAGTTGTATTACCTACGAAGGTGGTGGAGCTGATGAAGCAGACCCCGAATCTATCCAAATTGCAATGTATGGAGTTCTAAATGTATTGAGAAGTTTGAAAGTGATTCCTGGATATTCTAGCCGACCACGATTTCGACTACTCGCATCTGGTTCGGTATGGGTTCGCTCGGACTATGGTGGTCTACTAGATGTATTGACGCCTGCTGGCTCTTGGCTAGAGAAGGATGAATTGGTCGCAACGGTCTCGGATCCTGAACATCCGGGAGTATCAATGGAAATACGCTCACCCACAGATGGTCTACTGATTTGCACTGCTACACATCCATTCGTAACTACTGGTACTCCAATAGGTCACTTATTGCCAATTTCAAAAGGAGTCAAGACCGTAAAGAGACGTTTGGACGATGAAGGTGTGCTAGTGTTAAGCGGTGCCGATGGAGAACCTCCATGGCGCGATGACGATGAAATTGAGGACATCTCGGTTGTAGGTGAATGGGAAGGTGGGTCGCCAGATGCTGAGTGGGGAGAAAATCTCCCTTCGGCTGCTGAAGAAGAAGCGGATGAAGCCTGAGTTTCATTCTTCTTCTGATAAATCCTCAATCATTACAGGAGTGGCATCGACTGTGACTACAGTCGATTGAAGCATTGGAACAGATTCTACCATAGGAGGATTGTTGTCACTGTGTTGACTCAGTAGGGCGCTGAGGTCAGGAGCAGATGGCAGTTCAGCCACTCGATGCTCGGGTGTGACGCCTGGTGGGTTTTGGTTAACTCTGAATTCTGCATAGGCCTCAGCAATCATTCTGTTTTCCCTAATCTTCATTCCGGCAAATGCCACTCCTCCAACAAGAGTTAGAATAACGAAAAGAATAACAATAATTCCGGAGGTAGAGCCCAAGAATGAGAATAGAGATTCAATCAAGGTTGGTGCAGGGATGTAGACTTGTACATCGACCGACCACTGTAATTTAGTTTCGAATCCGGAATCCGTTATTGTTAGATTTAGTTCTCGCATACCACTGCGTTGCGAGCAAAGAATTTCCGCTAATTCCCAATCCTTTGATTTGCAGTTGATTTCTTCGATAATTAACGTCTGACCATTTTCACTCCAGTTTCCAGACAAAATTACCCCTTCCATCTCCCAAATCATTTCCTTACTAACAGTACTCGGGATACTTCGGATATCGATACGAAGAGTATCATTTACAGAATCCCAATTTACGGTACTAGTTATGCTAAGGGACGATTCGATTAGATCAGCTCGATTCAAGGAATCATCGACTACGTCGTTACAATCATCATCCCAACCATTCCATATCTCACTTGCATCCGGATTGATCGTTTCAATCAAATCCTCACAATCCTCGAAGGCATAGTAACCGTCTTCGTCGCGGTCATGGTCGAAGACCAATGGATCTGAACCGGTTTCTATGACTTCCTTGCCATCACTCATCCCGTCATCATCAGAATCTGAATCGGTTGGGTCTGTAGATAAATTGTGGAACTCATCGTAATCCCATAGACCATCTTGATCTGAATCAACAGTACGGAAGTCTTCGTCTACCTGATCATCACAATCATTGTCCTTTGCGTCTAATGATTCGGCAAGTAGAGGTGCTCTCTCAGCATCATCATCCTGGCAATCTTGGAACCAATACCAACCGTCTCCATCATCGTCTGGGTCAGCCCAAAGTGGATTTGAGCCGTATGTCTTTACTTCGAGCCCATCAGGTAATCCATCATCATCGGTATCGCCATCATAGGGATTACTTGTGATGTTGTGATATTCGTCGTAATCATCTAATCCGTCAAAATCGGAATCCAAATCCCAAAATCCATTGTCGATTACGAGGTCACAATCATTGTCTTTGTTGTCTAACAATTCAGGTAGGGCTGGATTACGATATTCGTCTTCGTCGTCACAATCTAGGAACCAATGGTATCCATCAGCATCCGCATCTGGGTCGTAAGATAGAGGATTAGAGCCATAAGTTTCAACCTCGATACCATCATCCAATCCATCATCATCAGTATCTGAGTCATCGAAATCTGTACCATGGATGTGGTATTCCGGCCAATCCAACAGACCGTCTGAGTCTCTGTCGGTAAAATTGAACCCTTCATCAGTTAAATCGTCACAATCATCATCAATTCCATTCAATCTCTCGTACGTGCCTGGATTAACGTCTGGATTATTGTCGTTACAATCTTGGAAGTGATAGAATAAATCATTGTCTGCATCTGGGTCGTAGTCCAAAGGATTAGTTCCCCAATAATTTACTTCTAATCCATCTGAAAGTCCATCATTATCGCTATCTGAATTCATAGGATTTGTTGCATAGTTGAATATTTCTTGCAGGTCAGTCAATCCGTCAGTATCCGAATCGCTCGCAAGAGGGTCAGTTCCGTGAATCATAACTTCATCATAATCTGACAATCCATCATCATCAGTATCGGCATCATAGGGGTTGGTGCCCCAAACTTGAGTTTCATTTTCGTCAGATAGTCCATCATCGTCATGGTCCCAATCATTATCCACTCCATGGAAAATCAGTTCCCAAGAATTTAGAGTCCCCATTCCTCCGCTGGTGGAATCACGTACCTTTAGTGTCCAAAGTCCCATGCTTGATTCACCCCAATGATGGACTGTGTTGAATAGCCAATCAGAATAATCGTCGTTACTATCCCCGTTACTTACCGCCAACCAAGATTCAGTTCCATCTGGTGATTGCAATACAATGTCTAAGTCACCACGGTAAGTGTGGTTGATGTCTACAATAACATCTACACTTTCTATCGATAGTTCGGTGTTTACTGTGATCGGAAACTCACTCCAAGACTGATTTCCATCAGGGATATCGAAGTTAGGCAAATATGGTCCGTAGGTTGAGTTAATTTCCTGTTCTAAAGTTGTCCAATTCAACGCCATGGACACTGCCGCTCCGGCATCTACTGCACCAAATCCATACTTGTGAGAGACATCGTGACCCGCTCCATTAGTGTTCCAAGAAGAATCGTTAGGGTCATTCATTCGTGAAGTCTGAACTAAAATTTCCTGAACGTCTCGCCAGGTCAAAAATGGATTTGCATCATACATCAGGGCTATTACTCCGGCCGCTAATGGTGTGGCGCTGGAGGTTCCTCCGAATGAGTGGGTCACATTTCCGCTACCGTTGTAACCTCCACTTCCTACTATGTCGGTGGTGGTTATTCCCTCACCATCGCCATTTGAGTGAGCCGCAACGAGGATATTTGCACCAGGTTCTGCATAGTACGATTGTTCTCCTTCGTGAGAGATTGCGGTTACTGCAATGGTGAATCGGCTGTTTGCATAACCATCTTTGTTGGCATCATCATCACTTCCTAACCCATTACCTGCAGCCCATGTGATAGAATTGCCCAGTCCCTTCCTTCCATTGTAGGCATCTTCCTCAAAAGCAGCTAGAGTAAGGGGGCCCGGTCCTGATAGTGTTTCGCCATCATCCGCGGGGCCCCAAGAATTTGAGTAAATATCGATATCATCGTTTTCATAGGATAATGCATCGGCCTCTGTGCTGTCGCCAGACCAACATGCGATTAAGGTAGAACCACCCAGTGTGGCTTCCCACGCCGCTCCTGAAACATATAGTGAGTTATTTCCAACCGCTGCGGCTACACCTGCAGCAGACGTACCATGACCATTCCAAGAATTTGGCGCGGGATCACTATCGTCATTACACCAATCGTAGGAGTAGTTAGCATCATAGTTATCGATAATATCGGGATGTTGGTGGTCCAAGCCATCGTCAACGATACTGATTACTACACCTTCACCACGATAATTGTCCCAGACATCTGTGGCATTGATATCCTCTCCACTCAGTCCTGATGTCTGACCAGTATTTTCAAGATGCCATTGTGAAGAAAATTCTGGATCATTGGGATTATCTCTTGGAATTTGTTGGCGCTCCACTAGGGGCGAATAGGATTCGATATGACCAATTTGAACCAACATTTCTAGATCGTCAATAACCTCTAATGGGTCATCAAAATACCAAATATACGCCCCTCTTAAGATGGGTGCAGATTCCACGGATTCTGGCTTTGCTATAGTCAACGACTGTTTTTCCATAGGGATTTGGGTTACAATCAACCATTGGTTTGTTTGAGATAGTTCTTCATCGGTGTATTGATCGAGCTTCTCCACTCTATCGAAGGCCAATTGAACCGCTCTGGAGTAAGTTGGTAGGATATTCTCTCCACTTACTTCAAAGTCAATATTGTTATTTTGTCCTTCACCAATCGTTGCCGCGACAGGTGATACAAGCATCAGAACAAGGAGCATCGCTGTCGTACGCATGGGTCGACTTCGATGTTGTAGGGGTTTTAGCCGTTGCCGATGCATGGGTGATTATCGCATCGTCTCAAATTACTATGTAATCAGTTGTTTTGCTTATATTCCGATATAGCATGATGAACTTCATCATCATCCATCAACCGGCGTTGATTTTTGGCCACCTCAAACATATGAGCAACTAAATCGTCATCTGCTTCGTAACCATTTTCTTCCAACCACCAGATAATGTTTGAACGCCCACTCATATGTCCGATTCGAATAACCTGCTGAAGGCCATAATCCTGAGCAGGCACTCCCGAATATACACGGTCTGCTAACCAATGATCTCCCTTTTTCATAGCCTTGATTACCGCGCTAGCATGTACTCCAGTGCCGGTTTCAAAGGCATCTTCACCAAAGACAGGGTAATTCCGAGGAAGAGCCACTTCGACATACTCATGCGCCTTTCTCATGTATTCATTTAGGGCAGTTAGGTCATTTCCGATAACTCCCATCAGTGAGAGATTGACTAGGGTTTGATCAAGTGGAGCATTCCCAGCCCTTTCTCCTACACCCAATGCAGTTCCGTGAATTACATCCGCCCCAACTTCAACAGCCGCGAGGTTGTTTGCAACACCCAACCCTCTGTCTTGATGACCATGCCAATTGACTTCGATATCTCTACGTTTTACTCCTGCGTCAGGAATAACTTCGTCTTGAATAAAGGTGAGCAATTTGCGCACTCCATTAGGAGTTACGTGACCACAGGTGTCGCAAACACAAATTCTGTCCGCGCCCAATTCTATTGCTCTAGTGTACACCGCCTTGATTTCTTCCGGCTTTGAGCGGGTGGTATCCTCAGTAACGAACATCACAGGAATATCGTTGTCGACCGCAAAGGTAACCGCTTTCTCCGCCGTACTCAGGATTCGTTCCATAGTCCAACCTTCTGCAAATTGTCTGATGGGGCTTGTTCCGAGAAATGCACTTGCCTGAATCTGTCTCTCGTGCTTGGCTTGCAAATCTACCAGTGGTTCGATATCTCCTACAACGGTTCGAACCGCACAACCTGGTCTCAAATCGTAACTATTCTCGCCCATGTGAGTAAGCATTGCATCTATGTGACTGACATGGAATGGGCCGGCTCCGGGAAGACCAAGGTCAACTTTCTGAATTCCTAGCCTTTCCATATAATCTATTAATTCGATTTTCTGCTCTATAGTGGGATTACGCGCACTCGGGCTTTGTAGCCCGTCTCTCAGTGTTTCATCATCGAACCAAACATCATGTGGGTGATTCGAAGAATCGCGCTGGATTTCGTAGTCTATGATGTTCCAATCATAGATGAGTTCTCGCTCATTCATTCTCGACCCTCCGGCCGCTTGACGCGTACCACGGTCGTCGAACAGGCGGGCAGGCGTTTGAGGATTTCCTGAATTCAGGCTGAAATCTCCGATGAAGGCGCTTTTGAGTTCCATTCATCCCTACCAATAATTGTAGCCGTCAATACCGCTCCTAAAATTGACCCTTGTAAACCAGCACTTGCAGTAACCACAATTGTAAACATCAGGGCGAGATATATCATTGAAACAAAGAAAGAGCGAGCCGCGGTAGGGATTCTTCCAGAAGCAGTACGAGTCTCATTAGGGTCGATTATGAATACTGTTCTGGCATACCATAAAGTGGCAACAATCGCAGTCCAACCAAATACATGGTAAATCGTATCATGCCTATCCATTCCGCCCATAGCGAGGGGTGCAAATACTGCTAAAATAAGCAAGAAAATAGAATATACCTTCATTTCTATCAGAGTTCTTCTTGCACCTTTAATTCCAGGCATCATTGGAATTCCAACCGATTTGTATTCCTCCGAACGATATAGTGCCAATGCCCAGAAATGAGGAGGAGTCCATAGGAAAATTAGCAAGAGGAGATACCAAGGCATTAAACTCCCCAAATCAAAAATTGAAATTGCAAAATCTTCCACCGAATCTAGATTGATAGTTAAGTCGCCTACTGCAGTAGCCCAACCGATTACTGGCGGAGTTGCACCAGCTAAACCTCCTATGACAATATTTTGAACCGAGGTCCGCTTAAGCCAGATTGTGTAAATGAAGACATAGAATAGGATACTAAACGCAGCCCAAAAAGCAGCTACTTGATTGGCAAATTCAAGGAACCAAAAAACTCCCGTCACCGAAATGAAAATTCCAAAAACCAGTGCTCCATTTGCACTCACAGTACCTGTTGGTATCGGCCTTTTTGAGGTCCGTTGCATAATCGGATCAATATCTCTATCGTACCACATATTGATTGCATTAGCTCCTCCTGCGGTAAGGTAACCTCCAACGAAAACAATCGCTATGGTACGAATAGATTCGTTCCAATTCATATCAGAGAATCCGGATGCTTCAAGCAAATCGTGAGATAATACCGCACATAGTGCGGTAATCTGCAGAAGAACAACCACTCCTGGCTTGGTTAGAGTGAGCCAAGCCTTAGCCGCACTCCCGGTATCTCCCATAGCACGCCCTTAGGGCGTGTGCCCTTCAATTCGACTCCTCACAGGGCCTCAGGCCCAGGCTCATGTAGGGCGAAGGCAGAGATAGCCAACCAAGAGGTTGCTAGAGTAAGGAATGATGTGCTTCCAACCAACAGATGAATCAGAGAAAGCATTTCGCGGAATGTTTCATTATCCGGTGACCAAGAAAGGATATACAGAGCTCCGATTGCAATATTCAAGCAATATAGTGTAGTTGCTGCCCAAATCCAATTTCTGAGAATTATTCCATGCTGGTGCTGAATCTGTTCATATCTAACATACCAGGAAGCAATTATTAGAATACCTCCAACAAATGCAACCAACCAACGATGAATAATTTGAGATTGATTTTCCAAGTCAACTATTTCTGGAAGGTAATCTCCGTTACAAAGAGGCCATGAATTTACATTGCCTGATATTCCACATATCTGATCTGCACCGGGTGTTGTAGCGACAAACACTCCAGCAAAAACTGTGGTAAAGGTGCTAAGTCCTAACCACGCAATTCTATTCTTCCACTTAGAGGCGAGGATTGGATCAAATTCTAACCAAGAAGGCTGATTCCCCTCATCTCGATTAATGCAAATCCATAACCAAATAAGAGATAATATGAATGCAAGAGCGCTTGATAGATGCATTGCTACACTCCAATGAACATTGTCGATTTTGACTGTCAGCCAACCGAGTGCCCCTTGCCAAATGATTAGTCCCAACGCCAAGTTGGATGCGAAAGTCGTGCTTTTTGACGTATCTTCATTGCGACGGATGGTTAGCCAGTTTAGAATTACCAGAGGGCCAAGAATTGCTCCTGCCAATAGTCTGTGAAACCACTCCGTAAAAATTTCAAAAGTAGTGTATCTATGATTTTCACCCCTGCTATCTATTTCATCGGGATTTTCGTTCCACCATGTTTCTTGCTCCTCGGGGCTAACCTCGAACCCCCATGTGCCGAAGCAAGTCGGCCAATCTGGACATGATTCTCCAGCATCTGAAACTCTAATCAACCCGCCAACAGCAATCACTAGAAAGGTAAGTACGATTAAACCAGCGGTTAGTCTCTTAGTATCGACTTTCTGAAGCATTGCTTACCACCTCTGAATGGCCGATAAGCGGTAGAGCCCTCACTCTTCCTCAATATGAGGGTCCACATCGATTGGAATGCGGTGAGATTCGTACTCTAGCGTTGCGATCTTAAGAGGGTCAAGTACGAATCTTGCTTGAGCGTCTTCTGTTCCAAAAAGCTGGACTAGTTCTTCCATGAAATTTTCACGGAGTTCATCTTCGGATACATATAGTGGTGCACCCATGCTAATTTGCAATGCTCTTGCACCTATGATTCGAGCCTTCTCGAAGCGAGTGTGTTGCCGTATTGGAGTAACCATCGAGGCCGGCGACCCAAGACCTCCCTATTAGCCCACCGGCTAGTCCTCGCCCCCTATGGGGGCGGATTTCTAGCGTACTTCAGGCTTCAATTAGCATCCCAACGGCATTGCCGCCACCGAGGCAAATTGTTACAATTCCAATACCGCCATTATTTCGATTCAGAGCATTTGCGAGAGTCATCAGACAACGTGTTCCAGTTGCTCCAAGTGGATGCCCAATCGCCACCGCACCTCCGTGTGGATTGAATCCCTCATCTGGGAAATCAAATGCATTCTGAATGGCACACGAGGCGGCTGCAAAAGCCTCGTTATGCTCTAAAATATCGATATCAGAAATTTCCAATTGGTTCCGATCTAAGAGCATTTGAATGGCTGGAATAGGCGCGGACATAACCCTATTTGGCTCCACACCAGATGTGACGTAATCTATGATTTTAGCAAGTATCGGCCAGCCATTTTCATTGGCGATTTCCTCAGAAGCAATTAGAACGGCTGAACCTCCATCAGACACCTGACTTGCGTTACCAGCGGTAACTTGTCCATCATCCTTGAACACATTTCTAAGTCCAGCTAGGCCTTCAATGGATGTATCAATTCTAATTCCTTCATCTCGTTCCAACTCGTCGATAGAAACTACC
>Ga0208277_1001472_pt1 | contig 13685 bp, 11 predicted proteins | sample ETNtaG_5_FD_185782 | JGI IMG/M metagenome (GOLD analysis project Ga0208277, IMG submission 185782) | Marine microbial and viral communities from oxygen minimum zone, Eastern Pacific Ocean - ETNP201406SV205 (SPAdes) (version 2) | ecosystem: Environmental > Aquatic > Marine > Oceanic ...
TTTTATCTATTGTGGATACAATAGGTTCTTTTTTTGGTCCTATATTTGGAATTATAATAATGGATTATTATTTAATAAATAAATCTAAAATTAATAGTATTATCGTCAGATTAATATCATTTGAAAATGAAGAATTATTTTATGATGCTAATATAAACTCTGATTCTTCATTCAAAATAACTCAAGTGCCTGAGGGTCAATATTATTTAATGGTTTTTTATGATGATGATAAAAATAAAAATTTCTCAAGCGGACATGTAATGCCGTATTTATCATCAGAGTGGTTTATGTTTTTATCTGACACTTTAACAATAAGAAGTAATTGGGATATGGAAATATCTGATATCAATCTGGAGAAATAATTATGCATTGTGTAATACTCGCTGGCGGAAGTGGTACGCGTTTTTGGCCTTATAGCAGAGCAAATAATCCTAAGCAATTATTGAATATTGTTGGTGATAAATCTATGCTTCAGATAACTGTAGACCGATTAAGAAAATTAAAATCGACAACAGAAATTTATATTGTTACTAAGCCAGATCTTTATGATTCAATAAAAAAGAATATTAAAAATATAGACCCGGAAAATATAGTTATTGAACCTAGTGCCAAGAATACAGCTCCTGCTATTGGTTTGGTCTCTATCAAAATTTTCCAAAAATATAAAAATGCGATTATGGGTGTTTTCCCAGCTGATCATTTAATTGTAGGCCATAAGGAATTTGAGAAGTCAATGGATAATGCATTTAGAATGGTAAAAAAACAAAACAATTTAGTTACAATTGGTATTAAACCTACTTACCCAAGCACCGCTTATGGATATATACAGTATGAACCAAATAATGACAAAAATAATATAGGATATCATGTTAAAACATTTGCTGAAAAGCCACACGAAAAACTGGCTAAGAGGTTTTTAAAGAGTGGGGACTTTTTATGGAATGCTGGTATATTCATTTGGCAGGTAGATACTTTGTTGTCTTCTTTAAATAATCATATGCCTGAGCTTTACGATTCTCTGATCAAAATTAAAAGCTGCTTAGATAAATCCGATAATTTTGAAGATATATGGAATAATATTACACCAACATCAATTGATTATGGCTTAATGGAAAAATCAAATAATATATTTGTGGTTCCTGCAGAATTTGAATGGAATGACCTAGGCTCCTGGGATGCGTTGCATAAATTTTTCTCAAAAAAAGAAGGAGAAAATATTATTAGAGGTTTTGGTAATGTGCTGGATGGGAAAAATAATCTTATTCAGTCAATTGATAAGTTCACTGCTATTATTGGTTTGGATGATATTGTTGTCGTCAATACTGAAGATGCAACGCTAGTAGTAAAAAAAGATATGGTCGAGCGAGTAAAAGAATTAGTGAGTTGGTTAGAAAAAAAAGATTATAAAGAATTAATATAAATGAGCAATAAAAAACTTTTAGAAGAATTTTACCTTTTAGCTGAAAAAATTGGTATAAAAATTATCAAGGGGAAAGGTGATTTTAATGGTGGGATATGTAAGGTCAATGATAAAAATGTTATTGTCATTAATAATAATAAACCTATAGAACAAAGATTAAATATTCTAGCAAAGTGTTTTAAAAGTCATAATCTTAAAGGACATTATATTTTACCTGTGTTAAGACAACATATTAACGATTCTCAAGGTTTAGATTTTTAATTTTCTTGATTTAGAGCCTTTTCATAGCTTACTATAAGCATTGTTCTTATCTATTTTTTCATTTAATTGAGGATTAGGTTTATGAAGCATTATGAAAAAATACTAAAGGACATTCAGCAAAAAATTGTATTTTCAAAACAAGAGCATGAAAATGAATAGGCTACATATTGGATAATTTATGGGCTCCATGGAGGATGGAGTATATTCGTGCTCCTAAAAATGATATTAGTGAAACATTCTCCTCTAAATTAGAGGAAGGTTCAGACAAAGAAAATTTAATTCTTTTTAGAGGTAAACACTCATTTGTTTGTATGAACCTTTATCCTTATAACAATGGACACCTGATGGTTATTCCATATGAGGTTGTTGCTAAACCAGAAGATTTAGATAGGGAGGTTATGAATGAGATTATGTTTTTATCTTCAGAGTCTATGAAAATTTTAAGAAAATCTATGAATGCTGAGGGGTTTAATTTTGGAGCAAATATTGGACACTCTTCTGGTGCGGGGATAGAAGATCATTTACACTATCATATAGTACCTAGATGGTCTGGAGACACGAATTTTATGCCTGTTGTTGGCAATACAAAAGTAAATGTTCAGGGGTTGCAGGACACCTATGATGAACTAGTTTTATATTTTAACAAAATGGAGAATTAAATATGTCATTTGAGCAGACATGGTTACCATTTATATATTTATATGGTGTGGGAGGAATAGCATTTGGGATAGGTATGTTTTTAATATTTAAAACAAATGCACTTAGAGTTAATTATAATAAACACAAAAATTGGATATGGATTTTGTTCTATGGATATTTTTTTTATGTATCCATACACGCATTATTTATTTTTCTAGCAATGGGGAGTAAATAATGGAAAACATAGTAGGTACTAACTTAGACAGGATTGTAATACTCGCTTATTTTGCTTTGGTAATGGGCTTTGGTGCATATTTTGGTAAATATAGTAAAACAACATCAGATTATTTTTTTGGAGGAAGAAGATTTGCATGGTGGCTAATTACAATATCAATTGTTGCAACAGGAATAGGGTCTCATAGCTTTGTAAAATATTCCACCAAAGCTTTCCAATATGGATTTTCCTCGACAATGACATATATGAATGATTGGTTTTTTATGCCTTTGTTTTTATTCGGTTGGTTACCAATTATTTACTATATGAAACTAGGCTCCATACCTGAATACTTTGAAAAAAGATTTAGCAGAGAGGCTAGGTATATAGCCACTTTTATGATTTTATTGTATATGATTGGTTATATAGCAATTCAGTTTTTAACCTTAGCAACTGCATTGTATAAAATATATGGTATCCCATTAATGCTAACAGTCGTTTTAATTGCTATAGCCACAACAATTTATATGCATTTTGGAGGTCAAACTTCAGTCATATTTACAGATTTGATTCAGGGCTTTATTTTAATATTTGCGGGTCTGTTAATTTTTATTTTAGGTATAAACTATTTATCTGAAAATACGATTTTTGAATCAGGGTTATCAGCATTTTGGCAAAGCCTATCTCCATTAGAGAAACTTCCTTTAGCACATTTTAATCATCCCCCTGATTTTAATTTTGTTGGTATATTTTGGCAAGATGGTATAGCTGGGTCAATTGGATTTTTATTTTTAAATCAAGGTCTGATTATGAGATTTATGGCTGCGAAAAGTGTTAATGAAGGTAGAAAAGCTGCCGCGTTTAATGTCCTCTTTATTTTGCCAATTTCTGCAATAGTTGTTTCAAATGCCGGGTGGATTGGTAAAGCAATTTATAACTCTGTCCCTGGAGCATTATCAGAAAATATCGCTCCTAACGACGTATTTGTTGCTGTTGCTAACTTGATTGCCTCCCCAGGAGTATTTGGTTTTATAATCGCTGCTTTGTGTGCTGCTTTAATGTCTACATCTGATACATTAGTCAATGCATCATCATCGGTGATTATAAATGATATATATAGACCTTTAACAAAAAATAAATCATCAGATGAGCAGCAGTTGAAATTAGCGAGATTGTCTTCAATTGGTGTAAAAGTCATTGCTGTTCTTCTTGTACCATTTTTTAATTCATTTGACTCTATTTATGAGGCACATGGATGGTTTCATTCAACATTTACACCACCTTTAGTAGTTGGCGTTTTTATGGGGATTTTTTGGAAACGATTTACATCTACGGCTGTAATTGCTACATTTTTATTAGGTGCATTTTTAATGATTTTAGGTCAATTTTATCCCGTACTTATCAGTCCATTTTCTCATGGTATTGAGTTAAGGCCAGGAAGAGGATATTCTTATATTGGTGCTCTTTATAATATATTTGTCTGTGCAGGAGTTGGTGTGATATTCACTTTTTTTACTAAGCCAGATAAAAATAAAAATCTTGATGGGCTTACTGTCTTTGATGCACACAAGTTGAAAGATATGTTTAAAGGGTCAAAAGCGAATGAAACAGAGGGTGAAAAAGTTGAAGTTCAATGGAAGATTGATTCAAATAAAAAAGATGTGATACGGTTTTCAAAAAATGATATGGATAGGATGAGTGCTAAAAAAGGTGACCTAGTTTACATGCAAGATTCAAGATGGTGGTATGGTGGGTTGAAATCAATTCACTCAGTTTTTGGAAAACCACACAACGAAGATGGAATTGTTTATATAAATGACAAGCAACTTGATTCTGGATTATTCGTTGACAATTTCCCTCTTTTAGCAGAAAAAGAGATGTAGTTTTTAAAAACAATCATAATATTATATAACTCATGAAAAAGGACAAACCAATTCAGAATTATCAAGATTATCTAAATTTAGATTTATTATTGAGTGCTCAGAAGTTAGAAAGTAAAAAATCTGGGAAAGAAGCTCATGACGAAATGTTGTTTATCATAACTCATCAAGTATACGAGCTATGGTTTAAACAAATTTTGTTTGAAATAGATTCTGTTTTGAATGACTTTAATAGAAATAAAATAAATGAATCTCATATAGCAGTAGCTGTTGGGAGACTTGAACGGATAAATAAAATTCAGGAACTTCTTATTGATCAGATTAAGATATTAGAGACAATGACGCCGATGGATTTTTTAGACTTTAGAGATTTGCTAACTCCTGCATCAGGATTTCAAAGTGCTCAGTTTAGATTGATTGAAAATAAAATTGGTTTAAGCAATGATAGCCGTCATTCTTATGGAGGAGAAAATTACAAATCAAAAATACATAAAAAACAGCAAGATGTTATAGAAAAATCAGAAAAGTCTAAATCCTTATTTGATTTAGTAATGCGATGGCTAGAAAGGACCCCTTTTTTAGATTTTGAAAATTTTAATTTTTGGGAACAATATAGAAATTCAGTTGATAATATGCTTTCAAAAGAAAAGGATATAATAAATAGAAATAGCTCATTATCTAAAGATGAAAAACAAAATCATCTTAGGCAATTTAATGTAACTGAAAAAATGTTTAATTCCTTATTTGATGAATCAACTTTTTCTAAAAGAATTGAAAAAGGAGAAAGCAGATTATCTTACAAGGCTACTCATGCTGCATTATTAATTTTTTTATATCGAGATCAACCAATATTACATAATCCCTATAAGTTATTAAGTTGTTTAATTGATTTAGATGAACTGTTAACTACCTGGAGATATAAACATTACCTAATGGTAACTAGAATGATAGGTAGAAAAATAGGGACTGGTGGTTCTGTTGGAGCAGCGTACCTTAATAAAGCTACTCAGAAGCATCGTGTTTTTGATGATTTTACAAGCTTAACAACTTTTTTGATACCTAGATCTGAGCTACCTTCCCTCCCTGAGCATGTTTTACGTAGTTTGAGTTTCCATTATGATATTATCAGGGATGATAATTAATGATTGAGATAATACAATAATTTAATTTTTTTCGATTAAGTCTAGGCCTCTTTTAATAGTATCTGCGATAAGTTCATTTTCAGAAAACTTATTTATATGGGCACGAAGTTGTTTAACTTCATTTTTTAAAAGATTATCATTACATATTTTTTCATAGATTTCCATACACAGTAGCCAATCCTTAGGATAATCAGCATATAGTTTTTCTAAAACAGGGATATAATTATCATTATCTGCATTATTCATTTTTAGAGTTTTTACCTTACCATATAATATATTTAAGTCTATAGTATCGGCATTTAGATTTGATGATTGATGAATTGATTTTTCTGAAGGAGGAGTATAATTATAAAATTTATTCCAGTCAGCAGGCCCACCAAATACAGATATTATTTTATTTCCGCAAGAGAGATCATAGGTACCCCATTCTGGTTTATATAATTGTTTATTATTTAATCGTACTTCACATTGGTCTAGACTAACAAGGATTGGGGAATTGTTTATTTTATGGATGTTTTTAACTTTTCCTTCTATAATTAATCCTCCATCAAACTCTAGTTTTATATTTGTATTTTCAATTAATCCTATTTGTTTTAATTGTTCATTATTTAATTGATGAAGTGGAAGGCCGATATCAGATAAAAGGCCTAAAGCTCCACCATAGCCATTGGGGTGTTTATCGGTTCCATGACCTTTAATTTGAATGTCATTATTAGAGAGCTGAACATTTCCTACAAACTGTAGATATGTGATCTTATCATTATTGTCTTTTATGAATTTATCTAAGATCCCAGAAACTTGGAGGCCAGAATCATATACAGAGGTAGTGATATTCTTAGATAAAATTGCTTTGTTTAACCCGTCTTCTCCTCCATTTATATATGCCATTGTTTTTTTATATTCATATAAAATTTGCTTTAATTCTTTAAAGTTTTTTGTAACAAATAGTTGTGGTTGTGGTTCAGTAATATTGTAACCTGTTTTTATACAATCAATAGAAATAGGAATTTTTTTAACTTTACTCTTAAGACAATCATTGCTTTCACTAACAGATGATAAAAGGCCAGCACCATAGATTTTTGGATTTTTTAAATCACCAACAAGCCCGTATTCTATTGTCCACCAGTTCATTCGTGCAAGCTCAGCAGCTTCACTTAGCCAAACATTTTTTTTATTCATTTTTTCAAAACGTTTTTCAATTTTTTTCAGATCTTCAATTTTAGAATTAGGGTTTTCTTTGATATCTGACATTTCTCTAATTAATTCATATAACGCTGAATCATATTTTGACTCAATAGCATACCGTGATATTTCTCCATATGCGCTTAGGTATTCTGCATAATCTGGATCAGCAATAATAGGGGCATGCCCAGATGATTCATGGACTATATCAGGTGCAGGTGTATAATTAATATGATGATGTGTCCTCATGTCAACAGCTATTGGTAAAACTTTTTTTGATAAAAACTCCATAAAAACAATAGGTGGAATAAACCCTTTCACTGCTACGGCTCCCCAATTATAATTATCTAGTTTTTTATCCATATCATCAACAAGTGGAATTTTATTTATTGAAATGCCCATTAGATCAAGCCCATCAACATATTTTTCATGGGCATTATCTTTAAAAAATGGATACGATATTTTCATAATGTATCTCCAAACAGCTTGATCGATATTTGTATATAGAGAGTAATCTTGAGAAACTGAATGATATAATAGTCTTTGAGGTAATTTTTTTCTTGCTGTACTCATAAATAAAGTAATCTTTAACTTATTGTATAAAATTAAACACTTTCATATATAATAAGACAAGCTAAAATATAAAAATAAAATAAAAGAACCTTTTTTATAACAATAAAATAAAATAGTTCTAAATTCTTTCCGCTTTTTAATAGTTATTTTATTATAGTAAACAATTATTCCGGAGTAGCTCAGTTGGTAGAGCAGGTGGCTGTTAACCACTTTGTCGGGGGTTCGAGTCCCTCCTCCGGAGCATTTTTAATCTATTGTAACTGAGTTAAGTTTTATGAAAAATATAACCTTTATTATCTTAGCAATTTTTATGAGTTCTTGTCAGAAAAATATAATGCCACCTGATGCAGAAAAAATATCTTATGAGATGTCTGCTCATGGTCATAAGCGTATTGATAATTATTATTGGATGCGTCTTACCGATGAGCAAAAGTCTGCAAAACAATATGATGACCAAACACAACAGGTAGTTGATTATATAGATGAAGAAAATAGTTATCGTGAAAATAGTCTAGAACACACAAAACCTTTTCAAAAAGTACTATTCGATGAAATGGTAGGACGTATCAAAAAAGATGATCAGTCCGTTCCGTATCTAGAGAATGGTTATTTCTATTATTCTAGATATGAAAAAAATAAAGAATATCCTATATATTGTAGAAAAAAATCAAATTTAGATAATAAAGAAGAAATCTTATTAGATGTAAATATCCTAGCTGAGGGATATGAGTATTTTGCAATTGGTGGTATGTCAGTAAGCCCAGATAATCAATGGCTTGCTTATGGAGCAGACACCTTAAGTAGAAGGTTTTATAAAATATATTTTAAGCATTTACCCTCTGGTGATGTTTTAGATGAAACGATATCAAATGCTACAGGAAGTATTGCTTGGGCTAATGATAACAAAACTATTTTTTATACGCGGAAAAATAAGGTGACATTATTAGGTGAAAAAATATATAGGCATAAAGTAGGCACAAGTAGCAATTTAGATAAACTCATATATGAAGAGAAAGATGAAACATTTTATAATGGTGTTTATCGATCTAAATCAGGTAAGTATATTATCATTTATAATAGTAGTACACTTGTGAGTGATTATCATATACTTAATGCAGATAACCCTTATGGAAAATTTAAGAATTTTACTCCTAGAGGTAAAAAGCATGAGTATAGTATTGACCATTATAAAAATCATTTTTACATAATGTCAAATATGAAAGCTCCAAATAATAAACTTATGAAAACTAAAGTAAGTGCTACAGGTATATCTAATTGGGAAGAGGTAATCGCTCATAGAGAGGATGTCCATCTCCTTGGACTAGAAATTTTTAATAATCATTTAGTACTTAGTGAAAGAAAAGAAGGTTTGCGTTCCATTCGAATAAAAAATATGAAAAATGGTTCGGATGACTACATAGACTTTAATGAGGAAACGTACTCAGCGTATATTTCTACAAATGAAGAATACAACACAAATATTTTAAGATATAGCTATTCATCTATGTTAACACCTTCTTCTGTTTATGATTACAATATGGACACAGGAGAAAAGGTATTACTAAAGCAAAGAGAAATACCTGGGAAAGGCTATAATCAAGATTTATATGAAGCAAAAACAATTTATGCGACTTCTAGAGATGGGGAAAGAGTTCCGATATATTTAGTCTATCGAAAAGATATGAAAAAGAATAGCCCGCAACCACTTTTATTATATTCTTATGGTTCTTATGGTAGTACCTCTGATCCTTATTTTAGTTCAACAAGGCTCAGTTTACTTGATCGTGGCGTGATCTATGCATTAACAAATGTTAGAGGGAGTCAGATATATGGTCGCAGATCTTATGATGATGGCAAAATGTTAAATAAAAAAAACACATTTAATGATTTTATTGATGCTGGAAAATTTTTAGTTAGTGAGGGGTATACTGACTCTAATCAGTTAATGTGCTCTGGAGGCAGTGCTGGTGGTCTTCTTATTGGAGCGGTTGTTAATATGGAACCTAAATTATGGAAAGGAGCGATTGCAGCAGTTCCTTTTGTTGATGTTATCACTACTATGTTAGATGCATCGATTCCTCTTACATCCAATGAGTGGGATGAATGGGGGAATCCTCAAAATGAAGAGTATTATCATTATATGCTATCCTACTCACCTTATGATCAGATTAAAGATAGAGAGTATCCTAATATGTTAGTGACTTCAGGGTTTTTTGATTCTCAGGTTCAATATTGGGAGCCGTTAAAATATGTAGCAAAGCTCCGTGATCATTGGGCCGGGGAAAATAAACTTTATCTTTATATGAATATGGATGCTGGGCATGGTGGTAAATCTGGGCGATTTAATATTTATAAAGAAGTAGCAATAGAGTATGCATTTTTGCTAGACCTGATAGGAATTAATTCTTAGCATAACAAATCTGTAAAAGTATGAATGCAAACGTAAAGGCATATACGACTACTATTGTTTCAGTTTGTATATGTATAATGGTGGCAATAGCCTCTGCACAAAGAGGTCTTATAATTGGTAAATATCCTTTATTATTTATTTGTTTATTTTCAACTTTCATTATTCAGTGGGTAGTTTTTTTACCGTCTTATTATTGGCATACTGAAAAATTTTATGACCTAACTGGAAGTGTAACATATATTTTTATTACTCTGGTGGCATTATATCATAAAGGTCAATTTATTGGTCCTAGAGCTGATATTCGTTCATTCCTTCTTGCAATGATAATAATTATTTGGGCATTGAGATTAGGTTCTTTTCTTTTTATGCGTATTTTAAAAGATAAAGAAGACAGAAGATTTAATGAGTGGAAATTTTCTTTTGCATTATTTTTACGTACATGGACGCTACAAGGTATGTGGATTTTCTTAACATCGATAGCCGCAATAACTGCTATATCAACTAGAAAGATAGTTGCTCCTGATACATTATTATTTGTTGGAGGATTTTTATGGTTATTTGGGTTCCTATTTGAGACAATTTCTGATTTTCAAAAAAGGAAATTCAAGTTAAAAAATAAGGATGGTTTTATTACCTCTGGACTTTGGTCGGTTTCACGACACCCTAATTATTTTGGTGAGATCGTTTTATGGATTGGCGTTGCGATTATTGCCTACCCTACTTTATATGGATGGCAGTATATAAGCCTAATTTCTCCACTTTTTGTTTATTTGTTACTTACGAGAGTAAGTGGGGTTACTTTGCTAGAAGAGCATGCAGAAAAAAAATGGGGCAAGGATAAGAAATATATTTCTTACAAAGAAAACACTCCAGAATTATTTCCACGGATATTAAAATAATTTAATTAAGCATTTTCCCCATTAATTCTTTTAATAATTTAGCCGCAGTAATTGCAGTGATATTATTTAAATCTTTTTTTGGATTATATTCAACAATATCACCTCCTACAACATCTACATCAATATTTGAAATAATTTGTAATATGTCTCTAGTTGACAGCCCTCCTGGTTCTGGGTGAGAGACTCCTGGAGCAAATGCAGGGTCAAGTCCATCTAGATCTATACTTATATATACTGGTCCATTAAACTGTAATTTTATATTGGGGTCAAAATTGAGCATGTCAATCACCTGAACCTTGAATCGATCAACCTGTTCTTGTTGTTCCTTATTCATAGTTCGAATTCCAATTTGTATTAATTTTTTTGAGAGTTTTTTTTCTAGAATACGAGCAAATGGAGAAGCATGGGAGAAGGGATTATTATCAAAATTATCATATAAATCTGGATGAGCGTCAAAGTGTAGTATATTTAAATTTTTGAAATAATCATGGTAAGCATCAATAATTGGATAGGTTATACTATGGTCACCTCCAAGGGATATACATTGATAATTTTTATCTAAATCATTTTTAATAGAATTGCGAATTAATTGAAAACCTTTTTCTCCAGATGGAATTGTAGATGAATCATAATAGCTCCATATTTTTTTTTCACCTAGGTTTAAACCATTTTCTGAGAATTTATTGGTACTTTCTGAATTAAATGCTTCCATAATTTTTGGTGGGGCCTTAGAAGATCCTCTTAAAAAAGATGAGTTTATATCTGTTGGGTAGCTACGTATAGATATTTTTTTATTTTTCATATTTGAAATAAATAAAAAGGGACATTATTTATTTAATTTGAATTAATATTAGCATAATGAAACCTACCGTAATATTTTTATTATTTCTAAAAATTTTATATTCTAATCAGCCATCATCTACTATACCTGCTAGCACTTATTCAATTGTAGCGTATGATCCTGAGACTGGTCAGCTTGGTGTAGCAGTTCAAAGTCATTGGTTTTCTGTTGGTTTCTTGGTTCCTTGGGCTAAGGCTGGAGTTGGTGCTGTTGCAACTCAATCTTTTGTGAAAGTTGAATATGGCCCAGACGGAATTAATTTAATGGAGGAGGGTTTTACGGCAAAAGAGGCTCTTAAAAAATTGTTATTGGAAGATAAAGCAAAAGAAGTAAGACAAGTTTCTATGATAGATACAAAAGGTAATGTTGCAACTCATACTGGTAGTAAATGTATTTATGCTGCTGGGCATTTTATAGGTGATAATTATTCTGTTCAGGCAAATATGATGGAAAAGGAATCGGTTTGGGATGCTATGTCTTATGCATATGAAAACACCAAAGGAGATTTAGCTGACAGGTTGATGGCTGCGCTAGAGTCTGCTGAAAAAGAAGGAGGAGATATAAGGGGTAAACAGTCAGCGGCTATGTTAATTGTCTCTGGTGAGCCAACAGGGTTTTCTTGGAAAGATATTGAGATGGATCTAAGAGTTGATGATCATCCAGAGCCGTTGAACGAATTAAAACGATTAATAAGAATTAGTCGAGCCTACCACCACGCAAACAAAGGTGATTATTTTTTAGAATTAAATCAAATTAATAATGCGTTAGAGCAATATGATTTAGCAAGTAGTTACTATCCTGAAAACCCTGAACTTCCTTATTGGTCGGCAGTTGCACTTGTTAAGACCGGAAGGTTTAATAAAGCAATTCCTATTTTTAGAAATGTTTTTAGAAAAGAGCCTAGGCTAAGAATTCTTATACCCCGATTAGTTAAGGCTGGACTACTTCCCGATGATACTGATGTGATAACAAAAATCATGAATATCAAATAAAAAATATTTTAATAAGGCCTGTAAATAATAATTATATAGTTGTTATTTATTTCAATAGTCTATGATAAAAAAAACAATAGTCTTTTTATTTATTATTTCAGGATTGTTAATTATATCGATTCCTATTATTGATTTTTCTGAAGGGGATGATATATTATTTTACAATGGCACAATTATCACTATGGAAAAAAATAATCCTAGTCCAGAAGCAGTGTATATTGAAAATGGTATCATCAAATCAATAGGAGAATACAGAGTATTATCTCAACATATTAGTTCATCTACTAAATTAATTGATTTAAAGGGCCAGACGCTTCTCCCCGGATTTATAGATAGTCACACTCACCCTGTTTTATGTTCTTTTGTTTATGACGCGATCGATTTAAGCGGTTTTAAACATAATTCGAAAGAAAAATTATGGGAGCATTTCTCTGACAGAGTCAAAACTTATAAGCCTGGTGAATGGATTTTATGTAAAGGGTTTGACCAAATTCTTACTAAAAATCTTACCCCTCCACATATTGATTTTCTTGATTCTATAGCCCCAAACAATCCAGTATTAATTGCATCTCATAATCTTCATTCTTATTGGGCTAATTCATTAGCATTCCAAGAATCTGGAGTTAGTAAAGCGACACTTGACCCAAGTTTAACCAGCTACTATGAAAGAGATGGTTTGGGAAATTTCACTGGATATATTGTAGAGCAGGATGCGTTTGAACCATTTAAGAAAAAAATTCTAGTCGCATTAGGAATAAGTAAGCTTAAACAAAGTAGTGTGAGAGCAATGAAGGAGTATACAAAAAATGGTTACACAAGTATTACATCATTAGGTATCACAACATCAGACCCTCGAGTTATTCAGCTTTATAAACATATATCATCAAAAACCTCATCATTCTTCAATCATGTTTTGCAATTTTTTAACCTACTGCCAAAAAGAAACCATACAGCAAGGCATTTTGTTTTCATTAGGTATGATGCCTTAGAGCTCTTACCAAATTCTAGCTTTAACGGAGATGATTTTTTTAAAATACTTGGGATAAAATTATGGTATGATGGGTCTCCATACGCTGGGTCTATGTACATAAAAGATCCCTATTTAGAAAATAATTTTACTAAAAATATTCTTAATATTCCTTCTCAACATTCAGGACTCCCCTTGTTGAGAAAAAGTGAACTCAATTTTTATATTAATACATACCAAAGCAAAGGCTGGCAGATTGCAATAC
>Ga0208277_1001473_pt1 | contig 13685 bp, 9 predicted proteins | sample ETNtaG_5_FD_185782 | JGI IMG/M metagenome (GOLD analysis project Ga0208277, IMG submission 185782) | Marine microbial and viral communities from oxygen minimum zone, Eastern Pacific Ocean - ETNP201406SV205 (SPAdes) (version 2) | ecosystem: Environmental > Aquatic > Marine > Oceanic ...
TGATTTTACTATTTTTAGAGATGACAAACCTTCGCCAGATGAAGAATTTGAAGTTCATATTGGGAATTTACCAATCATGGTACGTTCGGAGATTTGTAATCTTCATCCAAAGAATATTGGAACAGCAGATGGACAATCAGGGAAGCTCAATCTTGAGACATCCGATGAAGATAGAAACAGATACCATCGTTTACTAGAGAAATATGGCGAGGATCCATTAGATCCTGGTGGTTATTTTATTATTAATGGAACTGAGAGAGTTCTCATTTCTATGGAAGATCTTGCTCCAAACAGAGTAACTGTTGAGAAGAATAAGAAGTATACATATGAAACCGAAGTTGCAAAGATTTTCTCTCAACGAGATGGTGCTAGAAAGCCGTTGAATGTGGAGAAACGTCGAGATGGAATGCTGATGGCTAAGATTCCATCTGCAGGTAGTACTGCGGTACCAGTCGTACTTTTGATGCGTGCTCTTGGTGTAGATAATGATGCAGAGATTTTCCAAGCTATTGCTGGACCAGTAGAGACAATGAAGTATACAGTTGCCAACATTAACGAAATCAAGGACAACAGCGAATATGAAGTCCACACCACAGAAGAAGCTCTAGCATGGTTAGAGAAGAAGTTCGCTGCTGGGCAACAGAAAGAATATCGTGAGCAGAGAATCCAGAATATGTTGGACAAGGAACTACTTCCTCACTTGGGAGAAACTCCTGAGAATAGAAGGAAGAAATCGGTTTTCCTTGGACGTGTTGTTCGGCAAGTTCTTGAGATGGCAGTTACTAATCGTGAAGCAAATGATAAGGATCATTATGCAAACAAACGAGTTCGTCTTGCAGGAGATTTGATGGAAGATCTTTTCAGAGTCAGTCTTCAACAATTAGCTCGAGACTTAAAGTATCAATTGGAACGTCACCATAATCGAAAGAGAGACCTAAAGATTAGTTCATGTCTTCGACCTGATGTTTTGACATCCAAGATTATGCATGCTCTTGCTACTGGTAACTGGGTTAGCAGTAGAAGTGGGGTAAGCCAATTACTTGATCGGACGACTTATCTGGCGGCACTTTCCCATATGAGAAGGGTCACAAGTCCTCTAGTCCGAAGTCAACCTCACTTCGAGGCCCGAGATTTGCATCCAACTCATTGGGGTAGATTATGTCCTAACGAAACTCCAGAAGGTCAAAATTGTGGCTTAGTTAAGAATGCTGCACAGATGATTGATGTTAGTGAAAATGTTCCAGAAGATGAAATTAAGGGCATGCTTTCTGAAGCAGGTGTCGATTCATCTCCTGATGGTTGGGCAGAAGGATCTAGAATTCACGTCAATGGAGATATATTTGGGCTCCACAAGGACGCTCATCGTTTAGTGGCTCGATTGAAAGCTAGAAGAAGAAGTGGAAAAATCAAGCCCGAAGTTTCTATTAGACACGATTCGACAAACAAAGATGTATTTATCAACACAGATAAGGGGCGGATTTTACGTCCCTTGTTGGTCCTCGAAGGTGGCCAGCTAAATCTTCAGAAGGTCCATCTTGAACGACTAAGATCTCGAGAAATGAGTTTCAAAGAACTTGTTTGGGAAGGCGTCGTTGAATGGGTTGATGCAGAAGAAGAAGAAGACCTTTTGATTGCCCCACGTCCTTATGACCTCCCTGCGAGAAGTCCAAAGCACAACAGGCCATTGAATCCAGCTACTATTGAATGGGTAAATTTGGGTCAACCAGATCAATCTCATGCGAAATTATGTGCAGAAATAATTATGCCTAATGGAGATAAATCAACTGAAGAGTTTGAAGTCCCACTTAATTTCTATCAACCTGATTTTGATAGTCTAAAGAAGAAACAAAAGAAATCAGGAGAAGTTCTATGTTATACTCATGTTGAGATAGATCCTCAGTTGATTCTTGGAGTATGTGCTAGTTTGGTTCCTTATCCTGAACACAATTCTACCCCTCGAGTTACAGGAGGTACAGCTATGGTAAAGCAAGCACTTGGTCTTCCTAGTGCTAACTATCGCCTTCGTCCGGATACTCGTTTGCACATATTGCATTACCCACAACAGTCTATGACTAGAACTCGGGCTATGCATCAAACCAATTTCCTTCGAAGACCAGGTGGTCAGAATTTCGTAGTAGCTGTACTTTCGCATCATGGTTACAATATGCAGGATGCAGTCATAATGAACAGAGCTAGTGTTCAGAGAGCATTAGGTCGTTCATCTTTCGTTCGAACTTACAATGCAGAAAACCGACGTTTCCCTGGTGGTCTTGAAGAAACAATCCAGATTCCTGGAAATGATCCAAATCATGAAGTTAAGGGTTTGAAGCCTACAGAATTATACGAGCATCTTGAAGAAGATGGATTGCCAATTCCTGAAGAGTATTTAGACAGTGGAGAAGTTCTTGTCGGAAAGACAAGTCCTCCTCGATTCCTTGAAGAGAATGCAGGAGGTGCATTCTTTGCTGCTCCTGAAAGAAGAGAATCATCAATGACAGTTCGTCACGGTGAGAAAGGATTTGTTGACAATGTGTTTGTTACCGAAAGTCTTGATTCTGGATTGATGGTTCGTTTGACCCTAAGGACTAACAGAATTCCTGAACTTGGAGATAAATTTGCATCTAGACACGGACAGAAGGGGGTAATTGGTAGGTTAATTGATCCTCAAGATATGCCATTCACTAGTTCAGGTGTTACTCCTGATTTATTGATGAACCCTCACGCTATTCCATCGAGAATGACTGTTGCCCATGTTCTAGAAATGATTGGTGGAAAGGTTGGCTCTATGGAAGGCCGTCAAATCGATGGTACTGCATTCAATGGAGAGAAAGAAGATTCCCTGAGAGAAGCTCTGGTTCGTAATGGTCTTGCTCACACAGGTCGAGAGATAATGATTAATGGAGAAACAGGTGAACAGTATCCTGTTGAAATTTTCGCAGGAGTGATTTACTATCAGAAACTACACCATATGGTAAGCGGTAAATTACACGCTAGAAGCCGTGGTCGTGTTCAAATCTTGACTCGCCAACCAACTGAAGGAAGAGCACGTCAAGGTGGACTCCGATTTGGAGAGATGGAACGTGATTGTTTGATTGCCCATGGTGCTTCAATGGTGATTAAAGATAGATTACTTGATGAGAGCGATGGTTGGGAAATGATGATTTGTAATAATCCTGGATGCGGTCATGCATCCTATTATGATTGGAATCGTAAAGCCACTGTTTGCCCTGTATGTGGTGATCGAGCAGATATTCACACTATACAGACATCATATGCATTCAAACTACTCCTTGATGAGATGAAATCTCTCGGGGTTGCTATGAGAATTGAACTGGAGGACCGCAGATGAGAGCTAGAGATGTTGCAAAGATTCCTAAGAGGATAGGATCTATCAAATTCACTTTGATGGACCCTAATGAAATAAGAAAAATGTCTTCTGTAGAAGTTAAGACAGCAGATACTTACAAGGACGATGGTCATGCATTCCGTCAAGGTTTGATGGATACAAAAATGGGTGTAATTGATCCTGGTATGCGATGTGCTACTTGTGGAAATAAGCATGAAGAATGCCCGAGCCATTTTGGACATATTCAACTGGAACTTCCAGTCCTCCACATTGGTTTTGTACCATTGATCAAGTCTTGTTTGGGTTCTACATGCAATAGCTGTAGTAAAATTCTGTTAAACAGTCAACCTGGTACTCACCCTCAAGATCCAGAAAAGTCTGAACAAGATTACTATCGAGACACAATCAATGATGTCAAACAGAAGCATGGTGTAGGTTCACCTGAATATTCTAAGTTGATTAAAGACATTGAGAAAGAATGTAAGAGTGCTAAGAGAAGAATTTGTATGCACTGTGATGAAGAGCAAGGAGTAATTCAACTGGATAAGCCTTCTACATTCAAGGAAAAGTTCGACAAGGGAGAGCACAAATTAAATGCACGAGATATTCGTGAATGGTTAGAGAGAATCCCTGATGAACATCTCATTTTCTTGGGAATTGAAGCTGGATCTAGTAGGCCTGAATGGACAATAATGAAGGTACTTCCTGTTCCTCCAATTACTGTTCGGCCATCGATTACTCTTGACAGTGGCGACCGTTCTGAAGACGACTTAACTCACAAGTTAGTAGACGTATTACGTATCAATCAACGATTACGTGAGAATAGAGATTCGGGAGCTCCCCAGTTAATCGTTGAAGATTTATGGGAATTACTTCAGTATCACATTACTACCTATTTCGACAATCAAACCAGTGGTATTCCTCCTGCACGTCATCGTTCAGGTAGAACTCTGAAGACGCTAACTCAGCGCCTTAAGGGTAAGGAAGGACGTTTCAGAAGTAATCTATCTGGTAAGAGAGTAAATTTCTGTGCTAGAACAGTAATCAGTCCTGATCCTAAGTTGAGTATCAACGAAGTTGGTGTTCCTCTAGCTACTGCTAAGGAATTAACAGTTCCAATTCGAGTAACTTCTAGAAATATGGAACAGATGAGGCAAATGATTCTGCGTGGTCCTGAGCATCATCCTGGTGTGAATTATATTGTTCGTGGAGATAATTTCAGAGTTCGAATAACAGAAAGAACCAAGTGGATTTGGGCTGGATTCCGTTGTTTGAATACTGCTTGTTGTCCCGGTACTAGCGACGATGAGCCGTACGTTGGGGCACGACCAGACTTGAATACTGTCATCCCTGCTCCTAACTTCTTGCCTGGAGTAGTTCTCAAGATTTTGAAGAATCAGACTCAAGATGGATCTGTAATTGAAGAAGCACAAGTTGACCTTGAAGCTACACTTCAAAACCTCAGAGGAGAGGATGAACACGGACGTCCGTTAGAATATGGTGACCCTCGAGCTATTGTACATCAAAGATGGGTCTTTGAGAGGAACAATCCTGGAGAAGAGTTCCCTGAAGAATTACAAGTTTACTGCCCTCATTGTAGTAGTCCTTGGGTAGAAGTTGATGATGGTGAGCCTTATCGCAACCAAGTTGAAGATCGACTATCTACATACGATATTTATGGAAATCCTAAGCCAGGGATGACTGTTGAACGCCACTTAATTGATGGAGATGTTGCGATTTTCAATCGTCAGCCCTCACTTCATCGAATGTCGATGATGGCTCACGAAGTTCGTGTAATGGATGGTAAAACATTCAGATTCAATCTGGCAGTATGTACTCCCTATAACGCGGATTTTGATGGTGACGAAATGAATCTACACGTTATTCAGTCAGAAGAGTCTCGAGCAGAGGCTAAGATATTGATGCGTGTTCAGGAACATATCATTACTCCTAGATATGGAGGCGCAGTAATCGGTGGAATCCACGATCATATTTCGGGCGCATATCTATTGACTCATGGAGAGCGAATTATTCCCGAATCATTAGCTTTAGAAGTTCTAGGACAAATTGACTTCGTTGGTGATATGCCAAAACTTCAGGAAAAGAATGGAGTTACAGGATACCTGGGTACGGATTTGATGAGTTTAATTGTTCCAGAAGGATTCCGTTTAGAATATACAAGTCGTAGTAATGACACTGTGAATGTAGATGCAGGTACGGTTTCTGGAACATTGGATAAGCGAGCAATTGGTGCAGAAGATGGACGATTACTTGATGCAGTAGTTCAGACTCATGGTACGAAAACTGGAGCCAAGTTCCTCGATGATATGACTCGATTGACTATTGCAATTTGTACCTCAATGGGATTCACTACTGGAATTGATGATCAGGATCTACCTCCAGAGGCTAGACAAGAGATTAGGGATATCAATCAGAAGGCATCCGAAGAAGTAGATGAAGAACTTGTGAAATTCGGAAAGGATGGTTCAAGGTATGAAAAAGCACCTGGCCGTACTCCATTGGAGACATTAGAACAGAATATACTTGGTATTCTGGATCAATGTAAGAGTTCTACGTCTAATGTTGCTAAGGATTACCTTGGAAGCGACAATGCAGCAGTTTTGATGGCCACATCTGGGGCACGTGGGAACATGGACAATCTTGCTATGATGGCAGGTTCAATTGGGCAACCAAAGGTTAGAGGTAAACGACTTGAACGTGGTTACCAAGATCGTGTTCTTCCTCATTTCGGTCGTCGCCAGCGCGGTGCTAAAGAGAAGGGATTCGTATCTTCCTCTTTCAAGAGAGGTTTGGAGCCCACAGAATTCTTTATGCTATCTGTTTCAGGTCGTGAGTCACTCGTAGATACAGCAGTACGTACTGCAAAATCAGGTTATATGCAACGTCGTTTGATTAACGCTATGGATGACCTGAAAGTATGGGATGACAAGGCTTCGTCCGTTAGGAATACTGCGAACAGAATAATCCAGTTCCATTATGGTGAAGATGGTGTTGATCCGGCACGCTCTAAGAAAGGTGATCCAGTGAATATTGAATCAGTCTTAGATGATGCATTGGGGGGTAAGTGAATATGACTGTCAAGAGTGCAACTAAGAAGAAGCTTCAGGACTTAGGAGTTCAGGAAAATTATGCCCATGAACTTGCTGATGATCGTAAATGGGATGATGTAAAATTATTGACACCTGTTGAAATCGCAAAGATTTGTGGTACTGATTCAAAGTCTGGCGAACAGATCCATAATATCATTCAGGGTGCTGCTAAGGGCAACAAGGCCGCTCCTGCTGCGCAGACATTCACCATTAAGAGAAAGCGTGCAACGCGCCGAAGAACTGAAACAATACGTAGTTTACAGAACTACAACCATTCTAAGAAAATGACTCAAATTGATAGGGATATGTTCGAAACAATGGATGATCCTCTTTTCGAACAGATTAAACAATCTGCGATTGATAAAGGAGTTTGGTTAACACCTCGTATGATTCATGATTTGGTATTAGGTCTACGTTCACGAAACGTGTCTAAACTTACTGCTAAGCAAGTTGGCGGCGTGATTGACTCTATGTCTTCTGCTTTGTCTAGAACCAAAGTAGACCCGTTTGAAGCAGTTGGTATCATTACTGCACAATCTATTGGTGAACCTGGTACTCAGATGACCATGAGAACTTTCCATTATGCGGGTGTTGCTACTGTTAACGTAACTCAGGGTCTACCTAGAATTATTGAGATTGTAGATGCAAGAAAGACTCCTGAGACTCCTACAATGAATATTTACCTTGACGCAGCTGATGAAAAGGGTAAGCCGTTTAACACTGAAGAGAAGAAGGTACAGAAACTTGCAGCTTCATTAGAAACTACTCTTACTGGCGATATTGCAGGAATTGAAGTAAATGTTGCACAGAGATTCTTGACTTTAACCTTAAACAATAAGAATCTAAGGATGAAGGATATGACTGCGAGTGAAGTTCGTGATAAATTATCTCGAAGTCTTCGATTATATGTTGGAGCAGATGATGATGTGAAACCTAAGGAATTGACCATAGTTCCAGGAATAAAGAAGGAAGAGGAAATGGCAGATCTTAGTTCCAATCCTCCTACATATACTGATCTTCTTGCTCTTGAAGATAAGGTGAAGAAGGTTAAATTGAAGGGTGTAAAAGACGTGATTCGTGCGAATATTCAGGGTCCTACAAAAGATACTGGTGAATACTATATTTCTACTATTGGAAGTAACTTAGCTAAGGTTAGTGAATTCAAGGGTGTAGATAGATCTAGAACATATACAAACAACATTATGGAAATTCACAAGTATCTTGGAATTGAGGCTGCTCGTCAATCAATTATCAATGAGATGTTGATGACTTTGGAAGGTGCTGGATTGGATGTTGACGTCCGTCACTTGCTGACAGTTTCTGATGTTATGACCTCAGAAGGACAGGTAAGGGCAATAGGTCGCCATGGTGTTTCTGGAAACAAGCATAGTATTCTTGCAAGGGCTGCATTCGAAGTAACTGTTAATCATCTTTTGAATGCGGGAATTCGTGGCGAGATTGATCACTTGACCGGAGTTGCAGAGAATATTATCGTAGGTCAACCAGTTGCTCTAGGAACTGGTAGTGTTGACTTGTATTATGTTCCTAATGAGGAATGAAATAAAACCATGAGAAGCTGTAGGCAGAGAATGGAGATGAAAAGATGGATTTACCAAGACAATTAAAGAATGCAATTACGAGTGGTTCCTTACTATTCGGACAAAATCAGACAATGGCCAATTGTGTATCTGGCAAGGCGAGGATGGTTATTTTAGCCGCGAATTGCCCTATTGATTTCATTTCCGATCTTAAGTCTAGACATCCAGATGTACCTCTTCATCAAGTCGAGTTGGTCAATCGTGAATTAGGTGCTGCGTGCGCCAAACCATTTGCAATAAGTTCAATTTGTGTAGTTGATGCTGGTGATTCGGATTTACTCACTCTTCGTCCTAATGTGGAATGATTTGGCTCTAGGCACCAATCGGTTGAAGGCCTAACTTGTACTGTGCATGTGCAATGGAGGATCTAATTGTAGGTCTATTGAGGCACCGTGGTGCTGCATTAGAAACCAATCCGTTAGCTATCGGGACTCCATCTATTCGCCCTTTAGGTAGAATTTCTGACCCTCCGATTGGTCTGAATAATGGCCCTGCAACTCTACATACATCTGTTTGGCATGCTCCAGATGGATGGACTATTCTAGACCGTGTTGAGTTAGATCGTTGGATTGTCGATGCATTTCCTGGACAACATTGGATTTTGTCTGAACGTCCATTGGCGCCAAATCTTAGACTTCCTGAAAAGTCTGGAGTAAATTTTGAGATATGGGGTCCAGATCAACTTTCAAATTGGTTGGGTGAAGCAATTTTATCTGGAGAAATCAATGCTCGTGTTTCCAGTGTAGATGACAATGAACTTAGTTTAGAATCAAATGATATTGAGGAAATACGTTTAGAATCTGCTTGGTTCGAATCGATAAAACATGATTTGTGTACAATGGCTCCATCAGTAGACCTTGAAACTTGGATTGAGAGAAATCCTATCGGAAATGATGTCCGTCCAACTGCAGTACTTGTTGAAGCAAGAATTTGGAGTGTATTGGGTATTCTTCGGGGTCCGGAATCGAATACTGAAAGAGCGTGGTGGGGAATATTAGAATCTCCACTTTTTGGTACATTTGAGGTAATTGATGACCCAGTTTTTCTTGGACATAGGCCAGATTTACGAGTTATTCCTCCAATCTCATGGATGGAAGAAAATATTGTTTTAGAAAATATTTCTAGAGTAACAGAGACTAGGAAGACATTTTCTCCTGATTCTATTTCCTCAGTTCGAATTCATGGGACCTGGTCTCTCGATCCATCATCTACCGAAATTGAATCAGTAACAGTACTTTTACCTGCATGGATTTTGGAAGTTCCAGGTTCATCGAATAGTATTTTGAATGCTGTAAGTGGTAGTCTTCATCCATTTACAGGTATAATCAGGTGAGAACTTCTAACAATCGGTCTTGTTCTGCCGCCCTACGAATTTCTAGTGCAATTCGTCGTCCTGTACTCATTGGCCTTCTCCATAGAGAGTTACCATATGGATGTCCGACGTTGACATGTACATTTGTCCCTCCACCTATTCTTGGTGCAACATCATAAATATGAAAATTCATATCTTTGTCAATACAAGTTTGTAGGCAAAATGGACCGATTACTCCCGGATTATAGTATTCTTTACTTGCATTTACAAATTTCTCTCCAATTTCGAAGGCTCTTTCAAGAATACTTTCCCTTATAGTTGCAGTATTATGTCCTACAACAGTCATTTCAGGGATTTGTTGATGAGCAGGCATTGTCATTTGTTGAGGTGCAGGTAATCGAACATGTCCATCTAGGCTACTTTCAAATCTCCAATCTACTCCAAGAAGTTCCAGTTTAGGCATTTCTTCTTCTAGAGGGCTGTAAAAGAAGTTTAGATTGAAAACAGGTCCGATAACGTATCGTTCAATCCTTGCTGTAGCAAGACTTTCTAAATCAATAACACCTTGGGAAAGTAATTCATTTGATTTTTCAACATATTCTTCATATGAAGCACATGTGAAGAAACCTCTTTCTAGTTTTTTCTCAGCATGATGTAGTTTCACAATAGCTAGACAGTCAATATGTTCTGGGTCATGAATTGGTTCTGGTGCCGGGAGCCCTGCTTTGTCAAGAAGCCAATAATAGTCAAATTCTTCAGTCCTTTCTTCCATTCTAAGCATTGATCTTGAACCAAACATTGGAACTTTGAAATTATTCTCTATAGCTCCAATATCGCAATATGAAGTGAAAGCCCGATTAGGAATAAAGATCATATTTCTGTCTCGCATACCTGACTGAAATTCTGGTTCTAGAATTCCATCAAACCGATCGAGAGTTACTGCCTTATCGACCATTCCTCGTTTAACTCGACCTGATGAAGATCGTTGAGTCCTGAAGTATTCTGAATACAACTTCTCTCTACCTGATTGACAGTATGCAACTGTAGGAAATCCTTCTTCTATTGCTCCATCACAGATATCTAGAGCACTATGACTTGCGGTCATTCCGATTCTTAATTTTAATTGGTCATAATCCTCTAGAACTTCATGAATATCTTGCTGAGTAATCATGATTTCACCTAGTTATTTCTTTGGAAAGCCATCAAATCGTCTAGGCCAAGTGTTTCCCCAGACATGAGTAAATCCATCAAGTCACGGGCTTCTACACTTGCAGACTCTTCATCTGAACCTTGATCGTCTGATGATGAATTTAGAATTCCATCAATTGATTGTATGCACCGCATCCCTACCAAGAATTTCTTATGATGCTTATCTGCTATTCTGCGGAATTTTTCCACCTTGCGATGAGCATCTGAATGCTCGTCCTTTAATCGTGATACTTCAGTCCTAATTTCATGCATCAGGTCATGCGCAGATTGAGCGACTATTGCTGCCGCATCAACATCTGAGTGAGCGGCTTCTTGTTCTGCTTCTGCAATTTTCAATTTCTGTCGTATTTCGGATGGGCCTTCAATACCAGGGCTCTTGTTATCTTCAGCTTCTTTTTTGAGTCGTCTAAGTTCTTGGGCCCTTTCATTGAATTTCTTATCTGTAATTTGCCCAGTTTGATGTTTTGATTCTAAATCATACATTTCTTTTTTGATACTCTCGACTCCACGCTTTTTGCTACGTTCTTGTGAACGGTGACTATCGACATGAGCAAACAACTCTGTTCGAATTTCCTGCATCGCTTTCGTTTTTTCTTCACGAATGACTTTCAGTTCTCTGACTTTCTTATTTTCAGTTTCTCTGATTTCTTGTTGGCGATCCATCTCATCCATGAGTTTCCGAACAGTATCTTGAATTCCTTTTCTAGTCTCTACCCAACGTTTGACTTCATCGTTTTGTAGATTGCGTTCGTCTCTAGAAGCATTCGCTTTCTTCTCAACCAACGACTTTCGATCTCCGATAAGTGATTTCATCATATCACCGATGGGATTACGCCCTGCATTCTACCGAGTCGTTTACGGGATATAAGGAACACCCTTGTGAAACGGATACTGCTCCGACGAAATGCGGCAAGGATTATCTCTAACTTGTACTCAGGTGGGGATGAGTTGGAGTCATGTTTCTCACCGGAATTGCAGGAATGAATCGAGTCTTAGAAAGTGATGTTGAGGCTCCGTACCTCACTCTAGTTACAGGTCCACCTGGATCCATGAAGTCTAGTTTCTGTATGACTATGATTTCCAATCACTTGGCCAATCAAGGGGGTTTTGGACTATATTGTACAGTGGAAGAAACGGTCGCTAGTCTTCAAAAAAGTACTAGATCATTGGGGATTAGATTGCCAAGAAGTCTACAGATTACTGACTTTACAGAACTTCGAAAGGATAATCAAAATATGGATTACCTCAAATTTACTCGTAAGATGATTGAACATTTTAAACAGAAAGAAGGAGATAATTTCCGTGTGTTTGTCCTCGATTCACTTGGGGCAATATACAGTCTAACTACAGTTGATGAACTGATGAGAAAAAGAATGTTTGATTTCTTTGGTTTCCTTCGTGAACAAGGGCTTTATACATTCATTATCACAGAACGATATTCAGGTGAGAATGCAGAATTAGAAGGAAATGAGGGATTCCTTGCGGATGCAATTTTAAAGATGGGAGTTGATTTACGGAACGGGCAGATTGTTCGGACTCTTCAAGTAGAAAAAATGCGCCATGTTCGCCATAGTATGGAGAAACAAGCAGTACAAGTGGGTCAAACTGGACTAGAGATTATTGGTCCTTTGTTTGATTAAATCCTGATGCGATTATTGACGTTATTCTATTTGCAATTTCAGTGGTAGTAGATCTAACAGTTCCGTGCCCTCGAACTTCTCTCCCACATGAGATCAAGACGTGAGAATCTCCTACTCGTACGAGTACAATAGTCCCATCTTCTCCGATTAAACTCATTCTTTCTAATCGACTTCCCATCAGATGTTCTTCCGCTCTAGACATCGTTTGTCCAACAAGAGCTGCTGCTGCTTCAGGGGTTGACAGAACCCCTGGTCTAATTCTAATGGGTGTCCCATCTTCTCCAACCAAGCATGTCCAAGAAATCTCATCTCTAGATGCCAAATCATCCATTAGCCGGTCGAGCATGATTACTTCTATCAGTTATTATTCAAAAAGTGATGTCTTTATATCTGTCTAAATCAACGATAATTCCATGAGTACACCTTTTTCATTAAGATAGTAATCTTCAATCCAGCCCTTTGCAATTAGGCCCCTTCTTCGATAGAAATTGATTGCCTTTTCATTCGATTTTCTTACCTCAAGAGTAATGTTTTTCATTCCTTGTCGAATAATTTCTTCTGTAAAAATATTCCAACATTTACTTCCTAGGCCTTTTCCTTGGAGTTCAGGATGTATTCCAAATCCCAAAACTCTAGCAGTTCTTTGGTCTGTTTTCATCCAAAGAAGTGCACCTTCGATATTATCTTTGATTTTTAGTAAAATTATCCCATTTTCTGCAAGTGGGAGCATCCCAATTCTTTCTCCGATAAGATGCTCACCAGTTGTTTTTCTTAGGATAGAAGCGATTTCGTCAGATAGAATTCCATTGATTGGAGGAGTCATGAAAATCCATTGCGGAGTATTCATCACTCATTCCCGTCCTCTTCTAGAGTCCTATTTTTTGATCGTGTGTTTCCTCTTTTTGTTTTTGACCGTCTCTTTTTTGATTTTTTATTTCGATTTTTGGTTTCTTGGGCAGTTTTGTTTTGTTTATTCGTTGTGATCTTTCCTATATCTCCAGTTGATATTAGTGCTGAAAGGTCATCTAGAGTTAGGCTCTCACCTGTTTCTGCCTTTTCCAGTACTTCTCCGGATTTAATTTTGAGATTTTTCTTTTTCGCCTTTCTTCCTTCGATACTAAGAAATGATTCTAATCGCATGATTTCCATCACTAATGATCGTCTTTCAATTTTCCAACTTTGTGACCACTCATCTAACTCAATTATCTGTTTAGACGATTCTTCTACACCCTTCCATCCGATTACTTTTTTTGGATATTTGTCTCTGAGTTGGTTTATTTTTTTATTATCAATGTCCTTTAAATCATGGATTCTTAATTCTTTCATCACTGAATTCTTTTCGTTGATACTTTGGGTCCAAATTTTCTGCTGTTCATCTGATTCTATTGCAACCTCATACATTGCCTGATATTCAAAATAACTTTCAAAGAGTTCAATTTCCTCATCAAGGGTTGGATTTTCTTGAATCCT
>Ga0208277_1001474_pt1 | contig 13679 bp, 9 predicted proteins | sample ETNtaG_5_FD_185782 | JGI IMG/M metagenome (GOLD analysis project Ga0208277, IMG submission 185782) | Marine microbial and viral communities from oxygen minimum zone, Eastern Pacific Ocean - ETNP201406SV205 (SPAdes) (version 2) | ecosystem: Environmental > Aquatic > Marine > Oceanic ...
AATGTATTGGTATGTCCAAACCTTGCTTCGGCTAATATTGCCTACAAATTGCTACAGAGGATTGCAGGAGCAGAAATGACTGGTCCTATTCTAGAAGGCCTATCCAAGCCTGCACACGTTCTCCAGAGAGGTGACTCGGTTAGGCAAGTCGTACACATGGCTGCAATAACAGCGGTTGATGCACAAAGGCACGCAAGACAGCGTTTGTGATTACATCAATAGATACCGATGGCAAGATAAGTCGGATTGTGTCTCACAATTCCATGAAGCCGTTCCTAGAGCACCTGAACATGACATCCACAGACGTGGATGAGACCATCCGTTTTCTTCAGACCGCAATGCCAGAATTCAGTATTAGAGGAGAAGGAGGGGGGCAGAAAGCACAGCGCTGGGTACATATTGGCACTGAGGATTCCTACCTTTGCATAGAAGACCGTGGGGCTACTGAGAAAGGGCCACATCAGCCGTACGTTCATCCTGGGATGAACCACATGGGATTCGTGGTCAGCGATGGAGCGACTTTAGCTGAGCGCATGATTAAGGCTGGTTACAAACAAGGATCGACCTACCTAGACCATCCTCACAGACACCGCTACTACTTCTTCGATCACGACGGTAATGAGTATGAGTTTGTCCAGTACTTCAGTGAAGAACCAAGTGAGAGGAACGAGTACGAATCATAGGGTACCCTTTGATTCATAGTGGCCTCATTCAGCTTTCTTTCGCTTGTAGAATAATCTCCAAAGGTAGGCGATTATCGCCACTAAACCTACGGCCCAACCCGGAATTATTAGCAAAATGGCGGCAATTGCCGCAATCTCTTCTAGCATCTAATCTACTGACCTGGTAGTCTGAAATCTCCAATGTCTGCATTGCAGATATCGTCCATCTCTTCCACTGAGATCAGAGGGGTTAGCTTTCCACTGAAAGTACCAGAAGCACCGATATGAAGGGCTAGTTTAGCGATTTTTGCACTATCTGGTACATCCATGATGCACATGAAGTCTGTATCTCCATAGCACCAGTAGTATGCTTCTAGAGTTCCGCCGAGCATTTCTGCAATCCTTGCGGCCTCATCTCTTCGGGCTGTTCCACCTTCTGCAAGTAGTCCAGCCACGCCTTCACTAGTATAGCTCCCTGAAAACATGTATTTGGGCATATTTTGACTTTATTTATGGTTCTTATATTATCATTTTGGGATGATTTCCACTGCGTATTTATTGTGATTATTTGGTATACCTTCTTTCTTGCAAGTCGTTCTGGTATTCTAGACCCAAATCTGAGCCGTTTTTTGTAATCCACTGACTGAATCTAATCTCTCCTAACGGCTCTTCTTCAGATGCTACCAAGCCGTTCATCAATCCGCGAATTTCCGCTCTGGTAATGACTCTGTCACGAAGGAATATTCCCATCATTTGCCCAGCTAACCAACCGATGATCGGTGGGATTGGAATAATCAATCTCCTTACCCCCATGCTCTTGCCTATCAAAGATACAAATTCCCTGTAGGTAAATCTCTCAGGACCGGCAATATCTCGAGTTATGTTTTCATCACTTGCTCCAAGTTCAATCGATACCCTTGATACATCGCGAATATGCACTGGTTGGATTGGATACTTGCCAAAACCAAAGACTCCGAATATTGGGATTTTTCTCATTATCCAGGCGATATTGTTGATCAGAACATTTCGGCCGCCGCCAAAGAACACCGTTGGGCGGACGATTGCGTAGGATTGTCCGGATTCTCTGAGCAATCTCTCGGTCTCTACCTTACCTGCAAAGTAAGTCCAACCTGGGGCTTGGTCGGGTTTTGCGACACTGAAATGGACGACTCTCCTAACCCCTGCTTCGGCAGCAGCATCGAACAATTTCTTGCAATTTTCAACAGCGATTCCGTGGTCGAAATTCCGTTGATTATCGTTGTACCGCACCCAATATGTATTGTAGAGTACGTCTGCACCTCTCAGAGACTCGACCAATGATTCGTAATCATCGAAATTCAATCGGTGGACTTCGACAGCGCCGTCGAATGGGTCGTCTCGAGTGGCGGCGTTGGTAAGGGTGCGAACCTGTTTGCCTTCGGAGAGGAGTTGCTTGGCTATCCATCTACCACTATAACCGAAGGCTCCGGTTACGACATGCAGTTCGGAAGACATTGTGATTGGCCACGCCCTTCTTTATCTCAAGGATTTGGTGGAGATTCGATTTCCTCATATAGAATTGAGATCGAATGATCGATGTTTATGTTATCTTGGCCACTATCATAACTAATTCTTAGGTCGTGAACTTCGTTTGTTATTCTGTGATGCACCTTCCAATTTGCGATTTCTCCTTCGTCAACAGTGGTTGGACGAATCAAGCAAGCATCGTCCGCTTCGTCGAAAAGGCGCCAAGTGATTTCCACCTCTCTGCCGCCTCCCACATTATCGATTAGTTCTGGATTTTCTACATCTGAGTCGATAATTATCATCGAAGGATATGGCCCCCCGTTCTTGGGAATAGAATCAATTTCAAGTGAATTTGGCTCATTCGTTGTATCTTGATTCCATTCGATATTGAGTTCGATTCTTACAACAATTGTCAGGTTCACTCTCGCTTCCATCTCATCTATAGTAAATGCGTCTAGATAGTATATTCCGTGCTCAGAGAATTCAACCGAGACCATTTGTGAAGATTCGGCGGTTTCAAGAATCGGGCTTCGGCCATCATTGGGGTCAATTCCAAAACTGACTAAATCGTACTCCGAAATTGTTTTTGAAAAATCGAAATCTAGGATGATGCTCGATGTGGATTCTAATTCCCCATCAACGTATGTTTGAACAATTGTGCCATTTGTTGAATCATAATTTATCACTATGTCAATATCGCTATTTTCTTCGGAATGGGAGAGGCATCCAACCGCCGTATACGACAGTAAGAATATCGCCAATATCACAACTGGGTTGAAGCGCACGATTGAATCAAATCAATTCCTGATTTAACAGAAATGGTTTGCCGTTCTAATCAGAATCTTCCTCAACTTCTACTTCCAATACCTCTTCTAGTGATGGAGGAGGAGGAATCTGAGATCCCGATTCCATTAGGGATGATTCGTTTCTAGAATAGGCAATTGCTCCAAGAATTAGCAAGAAAGAAATTGCGAATGCGATTCCAATTCCACCTGAAAATAGTTCTGTGATTCCTTGCTTATCCATTGCATCGCAGATTCCATCATTGTCTGAGTCTGTTGGCCAATCTTCACCGTCGATTGAGTCTGTTCCACATTTATCTTCGTCCAAATCGCTCCAATCATCGCCATCTCTGTCGGCATCTATTGAATCGTCAATTCCATCGCCGTCGGTGTCTAACCAGCGATTTGCATCAAGTGGAAAGTCGTCTTCTGTGTCCAGATATCCATCGTTGTCGTCATCGGTATCTTCCTCTATTGAACCGGTTAACCCGGATTTGTGTCTGTCCGGAAGGCCGTCTCCATCTGTATCCAAACCCATTGCTGGATCCAATGGCCAATCATCTACAATATCCTCTACTCCATCTCCATCGTCATCGGTATCTTCCTCTAAAGAAGTAGGGCAATTTGGAATTACAAAAGAATCCGGTCGACCATCTCCATCCGAATCAATGTAGGCGCATGCTTCGTTCGAGAAGGCGTCTTGATGATCTTTCCAATCATCATTATCGTCGTCATCATCCTGATTATCTCCGATGCCATCCACATCATTGTCTACCCATTCTTCGGAGTTGTAAGGAAATGCGTCTTCGAAGTCAAGATAGCCGTCATCATCATCATCATTGTCGAGATTATTACAGATATTATCACCATCATTATCGGTTGGCATTGAGGTTGGATCTATTGGTGAGTGAGAGCAAGCAATTTCTTCCGAATCTAACCAACCGTCATTGTCGTCATCCAAGTCTTCCGTGATGTCGTTGCAGCCATCTAAGTCATTGTCGTTAGAGGCATCACTTGTCCAACCTTCATCTCCTGCAGGACAGTTGTCCAATTCGTTGACTACTCCATCTCTATCAAAATCTAGAATCATTACTCGGATCAGGGTGGCATTTTCAACTGAGTTGAAAGTATGTCCCCCCATTGTGATACTACAGTCATTCTCATTATCTTCACTGTGACAATTTGGTATCGACATTGCTATGTCGCCAAAGTCATTTTGCAATACTTGAGATACTGGAGAAGCAGACCTAGTTGTGGAGTATACTCCTCGAATCCAATCGCTGTTTGCTTCATCATCAACCTTCAATGCCCAACCGATTCCGTAAGAACGACCATTGTGTGTTTTCCCAGCAACTTCGATTGTACAAGGTGTAATTTGCCAACAACCGGAACCTGCAACTACAATTTCACCATTTGAACCTACAGAAGCTGAATGGATGTAGGCATCTCCAGTTTCATCAGAATCCCAAAGGCCCTCCCATTCCTGGTTCTCATGGTTCAAGATAGCCCACCAAGCATCTGAACTGCCTGAGTTATTTACCCAATATCCGGTAACTGTGAAGTTGCTAGAATAATGGTTGCCACCTACAAGTACCCTGTTATCATCTAGTGGCACCATGACTTGAACATAATCAACTCCGCCCCCTCCTATTTTTTCGTACCATTGGTAAGTCCCATTGGGAGAATATTTTGCCACGAAACCATCCTGACTGGTGATTACGTCATCGGGCGACAATCTAAATGCACAAGTATCGAGAAATGTACTATCATGACAAACCGAACCAGTCACCAAGACACCACCATCAGATGTGGCGACGATACCCATTTGCTGGAGAGACCAGTATCCGCCTCCAAGTGTATGGTCCTCTGAGGAGCTACCGAGTGTCTTTACCCAATTTATAGAACCATCAGAGGATAATTTGGCAATAAATATGTCCGCATCTCCCTTGCTTAGTGGCCCTTGAACTCCCTCGACTGAATTCAATCTGCATTGGGAGCTGCCAACATCACAAAATGTACCCTGAAGGTATATTTCGCCATTCGGTCCCTCGTCCAAACTGTGGATTAAGTCATTTCCATCCGACCAAAAAGCCCGGGACCAGATTACCTCTCCAGAGGGATCCATTCTGAAAATAAATGCGTCCAAGTTTCTTCCAGGTGCCTCAAGCAGCATATTGTCGCCTTGAAAATAACATTCGTTTGAAAGCCAACAAAAACCACCGGCTACTAGGACATCACCATTCTCTAGAACAATTATCTCATCGATTCTATCACCGTATCCACTGTGAAAGAGATGAGCTGCGATTCTATTTCCTCCATTATCCATTACCGCAACATACGATGGAGTGAAACTCAGTGTTGTTTCGGTTCCAGATTGCGAGGTTAATTCACACTCAAAAGTAGAACTTACTTCAGTACTTGAACGACCACATAATGAGCCACCATAATACAGATTCCCAGATTCATCGTAATCCATTCCATTTACAGTCTCGGCATACAACGAATCATCAACAAGATGCAAAGGATCTGGAACATTATTTCCGCTTCTCATTTGCATTGAATCTGAGTTTAGTTCTCTTGTTTGTTCAATCGCAGAAGAAAGTGACATCAACAGTAGAATGCTCACTGTAACCATGATGGATATTTTACGCATGTCCGGAAAGAAATTCTCTCGTATTTTATTTTCTCCAATGTCGATTCACCTTCAATTCAATACGAATCAAAGCAGTACCTTTGGAGATGAGGCTAGGACTTCCTTACTACATCCTTCTTCATACTGTTGGAAATTTTCGGTAAACATTTGCGCTAGAAGGTTTGCCACGTTGTCATATCTTTGCTTGTCCGTCCAAGTCTCTCGTGGTTGTAGAATCTCACTTGGGACACCCTCACATTCTAGAGGTATAGCGAAGCCGAAACGCTCGTCTTGAACAAAGATTACGTCTTCCAAATCACCGCGCAGTGCTGCATTTAACAGCGCCCGAGTCCAGCGAATTTTGATCCTATTGGATTCGCCATATCCGCCAGCCACCCATCCAGTGTTTATGAGCCAACAATTGGCATTTTGCTCGCTAATCTTCTGAGATAACAAGTCCGCGTAAATGCTCGGATGGCGGGGCATAAATGGGGCGCCGAAACAAGTCGAAAATGTAGCCTGAGGCTCAGTTACTCCAATTTCTGTTCCAGCAACCTTAGCGGTATAACCTGACATGAAGTGGTAGGCCGCTTGATCTGGGGTCAATCGGGAAAGTGGGGGTAGTACTCCGAAGGCGTCACAGGTCAGGAAAACCACGTTTTTTGGATGGCCTGCGGTAGAATCTTCAGTTCTGTTTTCTATGGCTTCAATTGGATAAGAAGCTCGAGTGTTCTGAGTAAGAGTTCCATCATCGAAATCTGGAATTCCATTTGAATCGAGGATTACATTCTCCAAAATGGTTCCAGGCATTCTAGTTGTAGCATAGATTTCTGGTTCGTCTTCCTTTGACAAACCGATTAATTTTGCATAGCATCCTCCTTCGAAATTGAATACGCCATCGTCTGACCAACCATGTTCGTCATCTCCGACTAATGCCCTATGAGGATCTGCGGAAAGAGTCGTCTTTCCGGTTCCGGATAATCCGAAGAAAAGGGCTGACTGGTCGCCATCTGTATTTGCCGAGCAGTGCATTGGCATTATACCTCTTTCTGGGAGAATGTGATTCATTATGGTGAAGATGGCTTTCTTGATTTCACCAGCGTAATGAGTTCCACCGATAATTACCAAACCTCGATCTAATGCTAAAATCACGAAGACACCAGAATTTACCCCATCAAATTCAGGGTCAGCAAGTAAGTCCGGAGCGTGTAGAATTGTGTATTCAGGGACGTGTTCACTCAATTGAGAGGGTTCACTGCGAACGAACATATTGTGGAAGAAAGCAGCGTGCCAAGCCTTCTCTGTAACTAGACGTACTGGCATTGCGTAATTTGTGTCTGCGCCACAATGCGCATCTTTGACGAATAATTGGTCTGCAGAGTCAAGGTGAGATTGCACCTTCTTGAGAAGATTCTCAAACACCCAGCGACTTGTTGGACGATTCACCTTACCCCACCAAACATGGTCTGCATATCCTGGTTCATCGACTATGAATCGATCATTTGGTGAACGCCCAGTTCGTTCACCGGTGGTTGCAAGTAAAACACCGTGCGCAGTCATCTCTGCTTCCCCAACCTGTACTGCCCTTCCGTGCAATTCATCGGAAGACAGATTCCAATGTACTGAGCCGCTAGGATTCAATCCGTGCGAAGACAAAGGGGTTGCCGAGGCGGCGGTTGTGGACGAGCGCGAGGTGCTCTCCATGAGTTACGCCTCAGATGTTTACCTTTCAACCATTACGGATAAACCGCTGAGAGTATTTCTCTAGGATATTGGAATTCAACTAACCCTTGACGGGGATGCGATTATCGTAGAATGCCGTTCCTCGCGAGCGCGTGAGGGATGAGAAGGACGACAGCGTGATTCGCGAACGTCGATTCAAAATCGGTGCAAACATCGACATCGGAGACCTTGGTTTAGGAGAAGATTCCGAGGAAGTACCCGATTCCAATCCAACCACTTTCGACGAAAACGAAACTGTAGAAGTGGATGAGGCTCTAGGAGATGTCTTTGATCCATTCAAAGAAGCGTCTGGAAAGGAAGCTGGTGCAATATCTTCTGACGGAACAGTGACCAGCGCTCCGGAAGATGACATTGTTACCTCGATGGCAAAAGATGGCGAGCGTCGTGTAAATTGGTCGCTTATGGTGTCGATGATATTCGTCTTTAGTCTCTTAAGTGTAGTTGCGGGAACGGCTTTCCCCCCATTGATTTCACTGGTATTACTTCTCATTCTAGCAGTTACAGGATTCGCTTTAGGAGAACGATGGGTTCCCGATAAGAATCTGCATTTGCTTGGTGTTTCTTGGGTCATAATTTCAATGAAGGTGCTCTATGGTCTTGCAATTGAGCTGAATCGTTGGGAATTAGGTGAGTTCCTTCCAATTTCTGTGGAAATTCTAGCGATTCTATTGTTATTGCTAGTTGCACTTAACATATTTATTGCCTATCGACATGATCACGATGCAATCGCTGCACAGGCAACTCTCGTTCTGTTAGCAATTGGTTCTACTGCTGGCTCGATTGGAGGGGAGTTAGGAGTCGCAGTGATGATTCTACTGGCTACTTTGCTACTCCATGGTCTTGCATTGCACAGAGGATCGGGAAATCTAGCAGCGCTAGGAATTGCGGCTTCTAATCTGTGGATAGGTATGCATGCGATTACAGAAGGATTTACCGCGGGTTCATTGATTATTGAACCTCTGGATACACCATTAATTCTCTTCCTACTATTGATGCTTGTATCTGGAATCAACGCTGGTATGGCAGCACGCTTTGCGCGAGAAGACAATTGGTTCTCACAGGGATTCAAGGCGGCTGGACTTGGGCAGCCTGGACTTTGGGGTGTATCTATTTCCTTAGGTATGGTTGGAGCATTAATGGCTGTTGCATCAAGTCGAGAAGATTCTGGATATGCATTGGGAATGGTTACCTTCTTGGCTGGGGCATTTGGGGGTTCATATCTCATAGTAAGGGGTGTTGAGCGGCTCAGAGTAGCAATCCCTCTAATGGCTGGTGCGGCATTATTTTCTCTATTGCTGATCTTCGGAGATACAACTGAAGCGATATCTCTTTTCGATCGTTATGAGACATTCACAATTTTTGCTGCTATTCTAACTGGATTTGTCATCTTACGCGACCAGAATCGTGTTACTGACCGTGTCCTATGGGTCGGTTCGGTTGGCGTTCTAGTACTCTTAGTCGTACTAATTCCTGCACAATCCGAGGCAAATGGAGGGGATGGTGGGTTGGTTCTCTTGGGGCTACTAACCGCGCTCCACATAGGTACTGCGATTCTTGCAATAATGCGGCAGGCACCTTCTTTGGCAGGTTCTACAGTACTGCTCCCTTGGACTTGGGTTTTGTTGCAGGAATTTGTAGTCGAATCATTCCGAACCGTGATGATTGCTAATGGGTGGACCGACCCTGGAAATATCATTGACCTAGCTACTACTCCGTTCGCGGTCTACCTCATTATCTCGGTAGCATTGATGCTAATCGTCAATTTGCAATTAGGTGAAACTGGTGTTAATCTCGCCGCAGGATTCCTTGGGATTACCGAAGTATCAGCCTCTATTCGAGATTCAGGAGTATTGCAATTGTGGGCGATTGGATTGTGGTTACCCATGGTCACAATCGTAGTCATGGCCCATGCCGGTGGTTTTACTGCAATCACACTCTTGGCTGTGGTTTCAGTTGTATCATTATCTCATTTAGGTGCCGAATTTGCAGGAAAAAGACTCGGTGGCCCGATCGCTCTTTTGGGCGTAATTGCAGTCAGTGCCGCTGTCTTAGGTTGGAGGCACGGATTAGACGAAGTGTGGATTATTCTCTTGCTTATCGCTACTGCCTCAATCCTCTATAGAGGAGACCCAGAGAACGAACCGGTATTCACCAACGGAATGGCTCTAATGTCACTTCCATTAATTATTGCAATTTCTACAAAAGATCCTAGTCGTATTCTAGATTCTACCGATTCTATTCCAAATATCGACTTATCATTGGCTTCCGTTACTTGCACCGGTTTGGTGATGGTTTTCTATCTCCCGCGCGCGGAGAAGATGGAAAAATTGCTCAAACCAGCAGCAGCTGCTCTTTGGTTGCTAGTGATTACAATCGGACTATCGATACAATTGGAAAATCAAGCCGCTACCATGGCTGGCATCGGTTTGTTTGCATTAAGCGCACTATGGCTTGTTGCACGAGGGGAGATTAGAGCCGAACTGAAAACACTAACCCAAAGAGAACAACTTTTGGCAATTGCAGGGCAGGACGACGTCAAAAAATTGAGTTTGGGGACTGGGCAATTAGATACCTACGACCCTAAGAGAATGGAATTACAACAAAAGCGCAAGAAGAGAAGAGAACTTACCACAACCGACGATGATTCTGAGTTATACACAACCGATGTTTCACATCGACCAACAATTGTTCTACTGGTTCTCTTTTTGGTGCTTGGTTCGGTTATCGTTTGGGGTCTGTTATTCTCCTCTTCACCTTTCATTCTACTCAGCGCCGGAATCTTCGCAACCATATTGGTTGCAATCGCTAGATTACGAACCAAACAACTCGACCTCGATTTACCCACGGTAATGGGAATCGAGATGCCTATTGCTTACGCAATTATTGGGCTGATTGTTGCATTAATCTCAGGCCATTTAGGCCCTGGAGCTAGTAATAGGGAACTACTAGACTTAGCAGTGGTTACAATTCTGATTATGCAATTTGTGATTATTTCCTTATACCAAGGAGATAACCTACTAGATAGAATTCCTATTGCTATCGACTGGTTTGTTCTACCTCTAGTTCTTGGTAGGATAGCCGGAGCACTTCTTGTTGAATCCCTACCATTCCCATTCACCGTTGATCCGTTCGATGGAGACCTGATTGGATGGCAGATTCCTTGGCTGCTCCTTGAGGCATTGTTAATCCTCACAATCGTCGTTGATTTGATGATTGATTCACGGAGGTCGAGTGTCGGAAGAGATACGCATTTGAGTAGTTCAGGAAGAGGTCTACGCGCCTTGGGATACGTGATGATTTCTTGGGGTCCTGCTGGAATTCTTGCGGTTGCCAATGCCATATATACAGGACGTAAACATCGACAAGTGGAGGCTGTAGGATTGGCAATTATTTGTCTACCGTTAGCACTATTCTCAATAGGCGAATTCATTCCACAGATTATCGAGTATCTAGATTGGATTATTCTTGCTGGCGGATTTGTCATGCTTGGATTAGTGGCGGCATCTGTGCCGATGAGAAATGGTCATTGGACGATGATGGCAGCCATTGATAGTCACATTCTGATGTTCGCTGGACTAATTTTAGTCAATATGTGGATAATTTATCCAATCGCTTTATTTGCGATATCAACGACCTTATGGGTCGTTGGAATATTCCATTTGCGGCGGGTTTTACGAATTTGGGGATTCGGGGATCTCATTCTAGGAATCGCTGCATCACTCTTGATGTTAGGTGCTGCTTCATCGATTAACGCAATCGGATTATTCCTATTGCTAACAGTAGTCGGTGCCGAGCTCGCTCTAGTGACTTGGCTGGGGCAAAGACATCAAGAAGCATTGCTACAGGATTGATTTACGATATCTATATTGCAACGGAATTAAGTTAATCACCTGAGAATGGTTGCTAAGTTTATGGCGGGTCCGGTTGAGATTCTAATCGAACGTTTACAAAATCTAAATCCGATTGAATACTTCACCTTCACTGTGAATGCATTGGTTTTCATATTTTCAAAACAAATCGCTAGAATGCACGGAGAAGATGATCCTACAAAAACAAAATTACGACTACGAACTTTACATTCGTTCAACCTAATCGTTTTCTTGGCATTTATCATCTCAATAATTCTATTGAATAGTTCATATCCTGATGAGCAGATTAGTCAGTCGTCTCTTTGCTTACTGATTGCCTATGTAATTTACAACATCGCAGATGGTCTGATTTTGAGGAGATATGGTGAAGTGATTTCAGTTATGGGTTCGGCAAGAACAGTTGAAACCGCAACTTCTAGAACCCTAGAATTGATTGTTCTTGGAATTATTCTGATTACTTCCGGAATTACTCTAATAAATATCTGGGCGATTACAGGTATCCTTGAAACTACAGGAGCAATAGGATTCCTAGCGTTACTGATTTTCACGACTAAGGATTACTGGTTGAATGACTTCTTGAGTGGGATTCTGATAATTAGCGGAAATAGTGCTAAGCGTGGTGACGTGATTTCTATTCCTGACTTGAATGTCCTAGGTATAATTATGGAAATCGGTGGGCTCCAAACTCGAGTTCGTGATTTGGCTCAAGGCCACGATATTGAAATCCCAAACAATGCAATGCTTAACCACCGTACTGATTTCTACAAAGATAATCCAGGTGGGCCGCACAAAGAATTTGTAGAATTTAACATAGGATATGGTGTTGAAACAAAAGTGGTGAATGATTATTTGAATCTGGCTTTCCAAGAAGCGAAGAAAAATTGTACAGGTCTGGATGAAAATCGTCCACCTATTATTTCTCTGAAAGAAAATGCAAACAACGCCGTTAGATGGAGGATAACATATTTTGTCTCCTCCCCTAGACAATTACTCAAGATTAGAGATGAAATTAATCTAGCGGCGTATAATTTGCAGGGTCAATTTGGAATCGACCTGAGCACCCCCACATTGGAAAAGTCAGTAGCAGGTAATTGACAATCGGCGAATCGACATTGATTTAGAATCGTGGATTAGTTGAGTTAGACAGTACTAACCTTGATGACTGACGGGGTGCGGTCGGATATCGTGTCCCGCAGTTGGATATCAGACACTCCCGATGAGGTCGAGCACCCTACTGTACCACTAGGCATCAATCAAATGGCGATTCCGAGAGCCGCAATTTTGCTCTCGTTGGCCACTGCTGCACTACTAATCGGTTCGACTGTAGTGGTTGGCTACAGCGTTTACGTCTTCGTCAAAGAAAATGAGGATGCGTTCTCCGTAACAGATCAAGACTTGCTGAAGGACGAAAACAATCGATGGTACTGGGAAGTAGACTTGTTATTCGACACCTGTGATTCAAGATTAGGCGATTGGGATTGGCCGGACGTTCTATCTGAACAAGATGATGTATTCCTCTACCCTGGTGAATTACGCTGTGATTGGGAGCATCAAGGAGATGGTGATAGGGCAAGCGTGGCGGTATACAATAGAGGCGACCAAACCCTAGATATTGTCCTCGAAATAACCGGTGGAGAGGTTGTCTTTGCCTCGGAAGGCGATACTGTCCTTACAGTGAATGAAATAGGGGTAAATGAAACTGCAATTGTAGAAATTGTGTTGAATAATGCAGTAACAGAGCACGATATTCAGATTCAGGTATCACATCTGAATGTTCGAGAAGCGGAGGTTTTACTCGATGTCCATATCTTCGAAGGCGCTAATCCTAGGGATTTGCATGTAAGTGACGGAGACACACTCGAAGTTGAATACACCGTATGGAATGCAGATAGTGGAGAAGAAATAGACAGTGGAGATTGGGGGGATACAGCCGGTGATGGGTGCAATTGGTCAATTATCGGTTTTTGTTGGTCAATGGTTGGTCTAGACATAGACGGAGACAGAGGATTGATTCCGGGGATCGACACAGGTACGACTCATACCACATTATTACCGCCAGAAATCGCTTATGGGAACAGTGACGACCCTCAGATGTCAGATATGTGGTTACGTTTTGAAATAAAGGTCGTCAGAGTGACAATTTGAGAACCTCTAGACGGGAAAAGGACTTGAGTTCGACAAAGGAGCGGAGTGCATGAACGAGGAGCCAAGCCACTACGCTCTGAACCCCTCACCTGACCTTGTAAAGAGGGCTTCCAAGGTTGCCAAGGCTGAATCCGCACGCAAGGGTGAACCTAAATTTCACATTACTGAAGAGATGCGGAGATTGTCCACTCCTTGGTCTGTTTCTCAAGTCAGAGCTGAGCAAATTCAAGCTATCGATCTACCAGCCGGAGTAATCCTAGATGCAGCGGCTGGAAGTGGGGTACAACTTATCGCACTGACCACTGGTCTGAAGCGTCCTGGATTAGCCATAGAATTGGAT
>Ga0208277_1001478_pt1 | contig 13657 bp, 13 predicted proteins | sample ETNtaG_5_FD_185782 | JGI IMG/M metagenome (GOLD analysis project Ga0208277, IMG submission 185782) | Marine microbial and viral communities from oxygen minimum zone, Eastern Pacific Ocean - ETNP201406SV205 (SPAdes) (version 2) | ecosystem: Environmental > Aquatic > Marine > Oceanic ...
TTCTATTATTTTAGCTACTCTTAATTTACTTCTTTCTTGTTTAGCAACTGTTCCCATAATCTAATTATGGACAAATGTTTATAAAAGTAAATCAAGAAAGTTAAAATTACTAAAATTTATATTCAAAACCGATTGAGGTAAAAGTCACATCTTCTTCTTTATCATCTTTGTTTAGATTTGAGAAGTGAGCAAAAGCCTTGGTATTTGTATTTATCTTATGGGAATACCCAATAGAATTCTGACTACCTGACATTATCTTCATATCTGATTCAGCGTTTTGAATATATATGCTGCCCTTATTTGAAATCATCCTTTTCATGCTAATAACATGGCCTGAATAAGATTTTCCTGATGATAATTTTTTAGATGATTGATACAGCAGACCAAGATCTAGCTCTTCTAAAGGCAACATAATGGCAAACCTTTCACCGTCGTAGCCTCTTAAATTCTGCTCAACTGCAAATGAAGCTTTCATATTATTGCTGGAGTAATTTAAAGCCATAGATTCACCACTTGAATTTGTTTGGCTTATTGAATTAATGGTTACATTAAGGCCTTTAATGAAATCAGGACTTGTGTATCCAACAAAGCTATCCATTCTATTTTCACCATGGAGGATATATTTAATATCAGCCCTGGTATCATTAAATAAATCTATTTTTAGTTGAGATGTCTTAAAAGCTGTATCATAAGTACCGGTAAATAATTTTCCAAAATTTCCACTTATAGCAATAAAAGTATTACGTTCCTTAAAAACTTTATCGCCATCAGCTCTTAAATCAGTTGGATCTATCTCCTCCTCGATCTGAAAAGATAATTTAATTAATGGAGATATTTCATAAGAACCTTTTAAGCCTATTCTTGAAGCATTATTTTTATATTCGGTATTACTTGAAGTGCTTAAATCTTCATCTTCTAAACTAACATTAATTTTTCCATAAAAATCAAAATCAGCCAAAGCTCCAAAGCTAATAAATGCAAGGCTGGCAATAAATACTTTTTTTAATGAAAAGATTTCAATCAATTGTCTATACGCCAAAGACTATTCTAAGGAGAACATAAAAAACTATTGTTAGTGAGGCTCCTACAGGAATAGTTATTAGCCATGAAAGTATAATTCTTTTAATTGATTCAAGATCTAATTCTTTAACATTTCTTGCTATACCTACTCCTATTACCCCTCCTACCAAAGTGTGAGTAGTTGAAATTGGAAAACCTATATAAGAAGCTGCAACTACTGTCATGGATGTAGCTAGGTTGGCAGAAAAGCCTAGGCTTGGAGTAAGAGATGTAATTTTTTCTCCTACAGTTTTAATGACATGTCTACCTAGAAAAGTTAGACCGCAAACAATACCAATTCCTCCTAAAAATAAAATTCCGGTATTAACAGAGGATGAGGTATCGATAACGCCATTATTGTTTATAGTTGAGAAAATTGCTGAAACTGGCCCAATTGCATTTGCTACATCATTTGATCCATGTGCAAATGCCATTGCGCATGCAGCAACCACCATTAAAACACCGAAAGCAGATTCAACTCCTCTTTCCTTAATTTGAGATGTATTTCTTTTTAAATAAAAGAAGGTTACTAATGAAACTAATGTGCTTAATATAAAAGTATAAAAATATATCTCATTATCAGCCCATTGAATTCCAATGTGCTTTAATCCCTTTCTTGCAGTTACTAATGAGATAACTATAGTCACAATAAAGGTATAAAAAGGAATAACGTATATAGCTGCTGCAGAAGGATTAGCTCTGTTCAGGATTAATGTTTGAGCACTTTTATAAATTAAAAAAGCAAGGAGTCCAGACAATAGAGGTGACGTAACCCAACTTCCTGCAATGTTTCCAACTTTTCCCCAAGAAACAAAGGATGCGCCCTTTGAAATTAAAACAAAACCTACTATTGCACCAACAATAGTATGAGTTGTCGATACAGGCCATCCCCTTCTAGAAGCTACAATTAACCATGTTCCAGCAGCAAGAAGAGATGAAAGCATTCCTATAATAAAAATATTTGGTTCAGATGAATAAATTGTGGGGTCAACAATCCCTTTTCTTATAGTTGATGTAACTTCCCCGCCAGCTAAGAAAGCGCCTAAAAATTCAAATATTGCAGCAATTATAATGGCTTGTTTAAGTGTAATAGCCTTGCTTCCTACTGATGTCCCCATAGCATTAGCAACATCATTAGCACCTATCCCAAAAGCCATAAAGAAACCAATAAAGCCCGCTATAAGAAATAAAAGATATTGATCTAAAAATAAAGCTTCCATATTCCTAAATATAGTTAATTTACAAGTTTATTTAATACTTTGATTGTGACAACTTTGTTAAGAATAAATACTTTTAAGTGAATTAATTAGAAAGAATTGATGTGTTTATATAGAAAATGTAAGTGTGAATCTTTTTATTTCATTGAGCCGAGCTACCTCAATTGATCCTGGAATCAAACCAATCAAAGAAACTAGATCATTAATAAATAATAAAGAAGGCTCTAGGTCATTTAATATATAGATTATCTCTAACTCAGAATTATTTATTTGATAAGAATAATTAATTAGTTGATAGCTATCGGCTAATTTTTCTATCTGTAAAAGAACATCTTTTGAATTTAATTCAAAATTCTTTTGAGCTAAGTCTAATGATAAGCCTTTTGCTTGATTGAAAACGTAGTTGTAATCAGATTTTTGGGAAGCTAATCTTAATTTAGAGTCTTTAAGATTAGAGTATAAATTTGTTGTTATTGATAAAAGAATTCCTAAAACAATAATAGATACCAAAAGAATAATTAAATTTCTCTCTCTGCTTTGTAAATTATTAAAAAATTCTTTCATTTTATATAGCAAATTTTATTAAAACTGTTCCCGATACCTTGCCATCTTTTGTTTCTATATCCTCGTTTAATAAAACAAGATTAGATTGAGGCAATATATTAATTAAAAACTTATATTGTGCACTTCCGAGTTTGGATAGAGTTAATTTAGCTTCTGAATTATCTACGTTTAAATTTACCTTGGTTATTTCAGGTATATCAAGCCTCTTGATACTTTCAATGCCTGAAATATCTAATCTATTGTCTTCTGATAAATTATATGATTTTATTATTTCATCAATCTGCCTTCTTGGATTAACAACTTTTTTAATATTGGGATTTATTTTTTTAAATAAATTAATAGTTTCATTCTTATATTCGTTTGCATAATTATTATTAATATAAGTAGAAGATAAGGGATAAATAACCAATAAACTTAATGCTGTTATGGCAAGAGCAATGTCTAGTTTATTGATTTGGAATCTTTTAATTAAGTAATTAAGTGAAAAGTTAGTTTGAAATAAATTAGGTAGGGTCAGGTGCTCTTTAGCAAAACCAGAATGCAGCTCCTCTAATCCCACATAATCAAGATTAGAGTCCCCAAAATTTTTAATTAAAGTTTTGTCTTCTATTAATATCCTGGGCTCATAATCGCTTCGCTCCTTATTAAGCAAATCTAGATATTTATTTAAACCTGCTTCTGTCTCAGAAAAGCCTTCAGCGGAATCAAAAGAAAAGATATATCTATCATAAAGTTTAAGAATTGAAGATTTGCTTCTTATGTATGCTATAAAATGTTCAGGATACACATGAATTTTTGCACCTGTAGATTTTAAACTTTGAGATATATCTGATAAATATTTATCATTAATAAGCAATGCTAAGTCAGGGTTCCTATTAATAAATATATCATTTTGAGATATATCGCTAACAATGTAATCATCTAAATCAGATAAAAGTCTTGCTTTAATAGCTTCATTGCTTTCTTCATCATTAATTGAAATTTTTATAGATGAAATTTGAGACGAAGGCACAAAATAAAAAATATCTGAATCAGGATCAATAAATTCTGATACTGAATCTAAATGAGTAGTTTTTTTTGATTTATATGCCCCATCAACATAATGATGTAACTCAACATCATCTGAGTTACTAGATAAGCTATGTATAAAGTATTTATTCATTAATAATTCTATAAACCATTGTATGTTCTGGAAATGATATATCCCCTCTTATTGTTCTCTAGATATAAAAAACTATTAGAGCTAATTTTCATTTCCTCGCTTATTATCTCAGATTTAATAGAAAATAGATTTGAAGTGAAGAAAATAGTTGCATTGCTATTCTTAAAATCAATGCTTGGGAATTCTCTGATGAGCTGAGACATATCAACAAAGCCTTCTTGTGGAGTATTTGAAATTATAAGATTAGCATCTTCAATAGTTGAATTAGGCAATAAGGCTGATAATAAATCAGAATCTTCTGAAGTTAATAAATTAATATTTACTCTAGAATTACCAGAAATCGGAATCGCGCATAAATGATTATTTAATTGTTTAAGATTGAAATATCTAAATGCTGGAAGATTCATAAGTTCTGATAAATCATAAAATAATCTTTTACTTGTATATTGTTTTGGTGAATGAAGAGGTCCAGTATAAAAATAATCTTCTAACCCCTCTGCCCTAGGCTGGTTGTCTGTATCAATCCAATCAATCATTTGATCAATTAATGCATCTATATTGCGCTCATCAAACTCTTTGTGTAAAAGAAGTTTCTTTAAAGACGCTATGCCTTTTGGGTTTTGAGTATAGTTATTGTTGGATAATAAAACGACTGAGTTGATATTAATACAATTGGAAGCATCTGTTATTTGTGAAGATAGTTTCCCATTAGGCAGTTCGTAGTAAAAAACATCTGAAAAAAGTGGGTCACTTTTTGATAAGACTTGGGTGCCAAATCTATTCTTTTCTTCTACCTTTTTAATAGAGATAGACTCTATACTTTTAAATAATTCTAAGCTATTTGTTTCAAAATCCTGATATATAGATCTTTTAAAGGCTAATAAAAAATTACTACCAATAGAAATAGCAATGGCTGATAGAACTAATACTATTAAAAGAACAGAAATTAAAATAACTCCTTTATTATTCTTATTTTTTGTATACATAATCTATATTTGGATTGATGATCCATTCATAATCTAAATTGTTCTTAGTAAAAGTTATCCTTATTAGGTTCGGTATTTTTCTTTTTGTAAGAATATCTATAGGCCATTCTGAGTACCACTTAGAGTTATTTAAATAACTAAACTCAATATCATTAATATCATCTAGAAGATTTGTTTCAAAAAATTCTTCATATGAATAAGGGTTATCTGCAAAATATTGTCTTCTAATTAAAGAATCATCGATAAGTAAATATTCAACCCGCCTAACCTTTGAAGTAGAAAAAGACGAATTAACTAATGTAGTAAAAATTAATGAATTAGAAGCTCTATCTGCAACAAAGTTACCTTTAAGATTATTTCCAAAAAAATCTCGTATTGGGACATTTAAGATCTGCCGCATATCTCTTCTTACAATACTGGATGCTATATTAAATTCTTTTAAATCTTGGAGTTTATTCGAACTTTCTTCTCTAGCATCAACTGAAGATTGAAGAAAATTAGTTGATACAACAGCTATTATGCTCAATATTACAATTGATACTAAAACCTCAATTAAGGTAAATCCTTTATTTTTATTTAACAAGGTAACCTCTTGCTTCATATAAATACTGTGATGCAGATGATTTTTTTACAAGAATTGAATATTCGTAAACATTGATAGCTGGTCCTGTAGAAATTTCTTCTTTCCAGTCCCACTCTATACCAGCCATCATAACGCTACCTTCTCGTGTTCCACTCCCTTTAGGAATATCAATGGTATTAATCAAAGCAATCCTATTATTCCCGATTTCTCTTGCTAAATACCTATCTTCTAATTCATAAGTTGAGATAGTTGTTGAAGAAATAACTTGATAAATTGCTATTACAGACGTGCTTAAAATTAATAATGCAATTGCAACTTCTAAAAGACTAAAACCTTTATTTAATTTCTGTTTCATTGCTGATTTTTCCATTTTGATGAATGGTAGTTTTCTGCACATATATATCTTTATATATAAAGATTTCTGCGCCTGTATTTTCTCCTGATGGATAAAAAATAAGTGAAGGATAATTTAAAAAATTAGCGTCTAATTCAAACTCCTCACCATCGCTCCCTTTTATAATCTTTCTATAGTCAAGGATACTGTCCCAGTATTGCTTTAACGACTCCAAGTTATACTCATCACCCTTCTCGCCAAGGTTATTTAATCTATAAATTTTTTGAGAAGCGCTGCTTGGAAACCACCCAATAATATTTCCAGATAATATGCTTTCTTCAGAAATAATTTGAAAATTTCTTTCAATCGTAATTGTTCCTTGTGAAATTCTTTCTACAGAAGAAGTGTTAATTAATATAACTGAAGATGCTATTCCTATTATTAGGAGTACTACAAGCAACTCCAATAATGTAAAACCTTTATAAAATTTATTGAAGCCAGTTGCCAATATCTGTATTTTCACCAGTTCCGCCTTCTATTCCATCAGCTCCTAGAGAATATAGATCATAGTCTTTTGATTTTTCAGGAGGAAATTCGTAGATGTATTCTCTTCCCCACGGATCAGTAGGAACAGAGTTAATATAACCTCCTTCGGGATATAAAAATGGTCTTTTTAATTCTGTATGCGGCATAACTAGTGCATCTAAACCCTGAGACGTAGTTGGATAACTCATCTCATTAAATTTATATAATTCTAAAGCTTTTCCAGTTTGCGCAATATCAGCTCTAATCTTCTCTAAATTAGCTCTTTGAAGGAATGGGGAGACATTTATAGCAACAACAGTAGCAAGGATTCCTAAAATGACTATCACCGCCATAAGCTCAATTAAAGTAAAACCTTTTTGATTATTTTTCATATCCTTTATCCAAGTGTTAATGTATTCATCTGCATTATAGGTATAAGTATAGCTAGAACTATCAATAGAATAAATCCACCCATAAAAATTGTTATTACTGGCTCTAGTAGAGACAAGAGAACTGATCGTTTAGATTCTATTTCAGATTTCATAAAGTCTGACACTTTTTTAAACATATTAACTATATTTCCAGAACGATATCCACTTGAAACAAGCTGAATGAATATATCTGGGAAGATATTAATTTTTGTTATAGATGCAACAAAATCTTTACCTTCAACGATTTCTTTACGCGCTCTAGAGATAGCATCTTTAAGAAATCTATTATTAATAACTTGAATAGAGTCTTTCATAGCTATATCTAAATTCATTCCTGAGTTTGTTAATAAGTACATAGTGCTAGCAAACCTTTCAATTTCACTATGGAGTATAAATTTACCAATAATAGGAAATTTAATTATTTGATGATGGGCTTTAATATGGTTTTTATCGTTAGATGTATAGCTCTTATATAAAAAGAGTAAGCCTATAGCTAGAAAAATAAAACACAAAAGAATATAGAAAATATTATTAGATAGCGATAATAAAACAGATGTTAGAAAAGGTAACTCAGCACCAGCTTTTACAAACTGACCCACAACTTGGGGCATAACAAATACCAACAAAGCAATAATCACCAATATGCAGAAACAAACTAAAATAATGGGGTATGCAAGAGCAGAAAAGATTTTTTGTTTAATACTGGCGCTCTCTTCTAAATAATCTGCAATATTCTCAAACACTACATCTAGATTGCCAGAGGTATCGCCTGCTGTTACCAAGGATACATAAGTATTTGAAAAAACTTGGGGATATTTACTCATGGCCTGGCCTAGTCTTTTACCTTGAATTATTTCATCCCTGAGGCTATACAAAATATCAACTATAATTTCATCATTATATTGATCTGCCGTAATTTTAAGAGATTCATCTATAGATGTTCCCGCATCCAGCAGTGTTGCTATTTGTCTTGTAATTAAAACCAGATCTTTGTTTTTAACTTTTAATTTTTTACTTATATTTTTATTCGACTCTTTGACGGAGATTGGTGTTAAATTTAAATCTTTTATAGCCTTTCTAGCCTCTCTTTCAGAGGAGGCGCTTAAAAATCCTTTTTCTTTTTTACCAGAATTATTAAAAGCTGTATAACTATAGGCTGGCATCTTCTTTTAAATTATTTAATCTCATTATCTCTTCACACGAAGTAATTCCATCAACAATAAGATTGGAGCTTGCGTCATCTATAGAAGGATGGTCTTTAAATACATAATCAACAATGGTTTTTTCTGATGCCTCTTGATGTATTAATTCTCTTATAGTTTCATCAACCTGAATGCATTCTGCTATAGCAATTCTTCCTTGGTAGCCTGAGAAGGAGCAATCATTACATCCTTTTGAAGAATATACTGTTGTAGTAGTTTTGATATTTATTAATTTAGCTGCCTCTTTTGATGGATGTGTCTCTTCCTTACAAGAATTACACAAGCGCCTTACCAATCTTTGAGAAATAATTGATCTTAGACTTGAAGATAATAGAAAAGATTCTATACCCATATCTCTTAATCTTGTTATAGCTCCAACAGCACTATTAGTATGCACTGTAGATAAAACTAAATGGCCTGTTAAACTAGACTGGATAGCTATTTGTGCTGTTTCAACATCTCTAATCTCACCAACCATCATTACGTCTGGATCTTGTCGCAGCATTGCCCTTAATCCTTTTGCAAAACTATAGCCAGTTTTAGTGTTTACCTGAGTCTGGCCAATACCTTTTAGAGTATATTCGATAGGATCTTCTACAGTGAGTATATTTTGCGAGGAATCGCTTAATTCTCTTAATCCTGCATAAAGAGTAGTTGTTTTGCCAGATCCAGTGGGGCCAGTAAAAAGAATAATGCCTTCAGAACTTTTTAAAGATTTTTTATAATTACTTAGAATCTTATTTGGTAAACCTAAATCATCAATATTAATCTGAGCAGACTGTTTGTCTAATAACCTTAATACTATCCTTTCTCCGTATGATGATGGCAATGTTGATACCCTGACATCAACGCTTTTATCCCCTAAAGATAAAGAAACCCTTCCATCTTGTGGAAGTCGTCTTTCTGAAATATCTAATCTAGAAATTATTTTAATTCTAGCAATGACTAAAGAAGCTATTCTGCTATCTTGAGACAAGACCTCTTTCAAAATACCGTCGATCCTATATCTAATTATTAATTGATCTTCATATGGTTCGAAATGAATATCAGAAGCTCTTTGTTTTATTGCCTGACTTATAACTCCATTAATAAGTTTAATTATTGGAGCTTCATTATTGCCATTTAATAAATCTTCTGTGGGGGCAATATTTCCAGCAAATGACTCAAGATCAAAATCATCAGACAACTCTTCAGACAAAGTATCTGATGAATCTTTAGAGCCAAAAGATTTAGTTAATATTTCATTAAATTCTTCAGAGGAACATTTTTTTATCTTGAAAGGTTTATTTAGGAATCTTGATAATTCTTGATAGGTTCTAATATCAATTTTATTGGGCGAATAAACACTACACCCTTCATCAGAATCTAGAGCAATGATCATTCGTTCTCTTACATAATCGTATGGAAGTATATTGGGAAGGTTTTCAATATTTCCTATAACTGAGTCAACCATAGTTATTATTTAGACTTAGTTAAATCAATAATATCTGTTGCAGATTCTTTAGATAATTGTTCAGCTTTTATAAAATTATATTTTTCCGAAGAGAGCTCATTTATAGAATCTGAATCAACTAAAATTGTTGGTCTTATGAAAACGTATAATTTCTTCTTTATAACTTGTTTAGATGAAGATCTAAATAACCTTCCAAGAAGAGGAATTTTCCCCAAACCAGGAACTTTAGAAATATTTTCTTGAATATCTTCATCAATTAGTCCGCCTAAGACTATTATTTGTTTATTATCAGCTAAAACAGTTGTTTCTATAGTTCTGGTATTTGTAATAAGATCTACACCACTTGCATAAGTTCCAGCAACGCTTGAAACTTCTTGTTTAACATTCAAGATAACTGAACTTCCTTCATTAATTTGAGGCGTTACCTCTAATTTAATACCCACCTCTTCTCTTGAAGTTGTTCTAAAAGCATTAATATTACTTGAGCCAAGACTTTCTCCGGTAGTTATGGGTATTTCTTGACCAACTAAAAGTCTAGATGGCGTATTATCCATAGCTATAACAGAAGGAGTAGATAAAATATTAGAATTTTGGTCATTAGCAACTGCATTAATAATACCAATAAAATTATCATCGCCTGTTAAATTGCCAAAGCCAGCAACCAATCCTTGCGCTCCTAAAAGAGAGGAAGTCGCAACCTGGCTTAAGGTGGCATCTGTTCCATCAGATGATACTGATCCAGCTAATGCTAATAAGTCTGGCCCAGTTCCAACATCGAATGAAGTAACTCCAATAGGAATATCGCCATCATCAGAACCTTTATAGATAGTTTCAACACCAAGATTATTTGCAGCAGTTTCAGATAATTCTACAATTATTGCCTCTACAAGAACCTGTGCTCTTCGTATATCAAGTTTAGATATAAGATTTCTTATGCCTGGAATATTAGACTCTTCTGATGAGATAACTAGAGAATTAGTTTTTTCATGATGGGTTATGACTGTCTTAATCCCATCAGGGCTAGCGGCAAATCTATCTGAAACACTATTAAGTATTGCTGCAATCTCTTCAGCTTTTGCATATTTTAAATAAACAACATCAATTGATTTATTAGCTTTGACATCCAAATCAAGCGAAGTAAGGGTTTTTTCAACATTTGAAGTAATAGTTGAATTTGCTGAGAGTATTATAGAGTTGGATGGACTAAAAGGAATAGCAACAAAGTTGCTTATTGTTGGGTTGTTTTGTGCTTTTAATTTTTCTAATATTCTAACTGCCTCAATTGCTGATAAATTATTTAATTTAATGATAGTAATCTTGGCACTATTATCTTTATCAAGCTCAGCCAATAAACCCTTAATCCTATTTACATTACTTAGTCTATCTACTAAAAGAACTGAATTAATTGAAGGTATACTGGAAAGATGGGATTGTCTTCCAGTTATAGGTTTAATCATTGGTAATATTTCTGCGGCAGATCTATTTATTAAAGGGATAATAGCCGTCAGATAATTACCACTTTCTTGATTTACATCGTTATCATCCCTTGTAGCTTCATTTTCTGGAACGATCCTCACCACTCCATTTTCAGCAATAGAGCTAAAACCATTAACTTGAATAGTTCTTAAGTAAACATCCCAAACTTGGTCACTATTTAAACTAGCATTGGAATATATAGTAATTTTTCCTTTGACTCTTGGATCTAGAATAATTGTTTTTTTTGAAAATCTTGCAATGTCTTGTGAAACTTTTTTGATATCTGCATCTTCATAATTTAAAACAAATGCATCTTGCGACAAGACATGAGAAGGCATTATTAATAAAAATACATAAAAAAATGATTTAAATGACCTTTTCATATTTACTTACCGATCTTGTTCTCTAATTTATACAGTTTACCTGATCCTTTAAAAATAATTTCATCTGGGCTAATACTTATTAGCTCGTATCTATTTTCTAAAAGATCGCCTTCATACAAAACAAATTCTTTATTCCCTCTTTTAACAATCACTGAAGATCTGGAATCTCCATATCTATAACCGACTATTGTATAACTAAAATCAGCATTTTTTATATCTTCAACTTCTTGTCCGGCACTATTATTTGATCCTTTATTAATTTTATCTATATTTGTAAATTGAATATCTTGAATATTCGGTTTGTTGATAAAATTCAAAACAAGCATGAGAAATAAGGCAATAGATAGAAAGCCAACAAAGCCAATTATTAATCTTTTAATTTGTTTAGTATTCATAATAAAAAAGAGCTACATAGTGTAGCTCATTTTTTATCAATCTTGCATACTCTATAAATACTTATTAGAGCTAATAAAGACCTATTTTATTATTTTAATCCAGAAATCCTTACTATCTTATTAAGGCGACCAGATTTCATAATAAAATGTAATTTATTCCATATAAATTTAACCATGATATTGTTCTCCTTATTTTTCTAAATGTGACATCTATGTGACATTTAAGTGACATATATTAGACATAATGGTGATTAAAGTAAAGATTTTTATGAAAAAACGTTATATTAAGTGCTTTTAGGGAGTGTAAACCAGAAAATTGATCCAGATTTATCTTTTGGAGTTATACCAACTTCTCCATTCAAACTATTTATTAAATTTTTAACTATAGCTAGACCTAAACCGCTTCCTTCATTCTCTGATGCTCTCGCAGAAGCAGTTCTATAGAACCTATCAAAAATATGTTCCTGGTCCTCATTGGAAACACCTATACCAGAATCTGCAACCATTATTTTAATCATTTTTCCTTGATCTTTAGTAGAAATCTCAATTGAACTACCTGGATTTGAGTACTTTAATGCATTATCAAGCAAATTATTCATAATCCTTTCCAAAGCTTGAATGTCTGCAAGAATTAAAGTTTCATGACTAGGCGAGTAATTTATTTTAATATCAATCTTTTTAGCAATTGTATTCATGGAAACTAAAAATGATTCCATAAAAGAATCAAAATTAATTCCTTTAATATTAAGTTTTAAGTCTCCGTATTCAATCCTAGAAAGATCTATAAGGTTACTTACCATTGAAGATAATCTTTCAGAGTTATGTAGGATTGCTTTAGCAAAAATTTTGGCATCTTTTTTATTTTCAAGAGCACCGTCTAATAAGGTTTCTGAGTTAGCTCTAATAACACTAACTGGTGTCCTAAGCTCATGAGAAAGATTTGATACAAAATCTCTTCTCATTGAATTTAATTGTCTTAATTGGGTTATATCATGAAGAACTAAAATAAATTCTCCAGTTGTTTTAGATTGATTCATTGAACCAAGAACCCATCTTGTAGACTTGTCCTCTAATTCGATTTCAAATTCTATATCTGCTCTTTTTTTACTAACCACTCTATTAAAAAGATAATTGATAGCAGGCAGCTTAAGAGAATTTATATTTTTTTTATCTAAATCATTAGTATTTAAGATCCTTGAGGATTGTTCGTTGTTGTATACAACTTTACCCTCTGTATCAGTTACAAGAATACCTTCACCCAAGTCATCTAAAACCAAGCCAAATTGATCACGCTGTTTGGCGATCATTTCAATTTGATCTTTTAAATCTTCGGATATTTGAGAAATAGATCTAGCAACTGTACCAATTTCATCAACTCTTTGGGTTGGAAGAGCGCTGATATCTCTTTTTTTATAATCCCCGTCTGCTATATTGGTTGCAGCATCTGCCAATTCCTCAATATTTGAATATAAATAATTAGCTGCCACTACACTAGCAAAAACTGAAACTATAAATACAACAACAAATAATAAAATAACTGAAATTTGTAATGTGCTTGTTGCGCTTTGAAGATCATTGAGCGGAACGGATATTCTAATAATATTAGGTTTAATTTTATTATTATCTTGAATTGCAAAATATAGTAAATCTTGTTCAAGATTGTTGCTGTATCTAGATACCCACCCTGATCCTTTTTTAAGAGCCTCAATTACTTCTTCCCTATTGGCATGATTATCAATAGATTTAATTTGGTCGATATTTAGATTGGAATCTCCTACAACCTCTCCGTTATTAAGTATTAGGGTCACTCTTGAACTTGCTGCCATTCCAAGAGAATCAGCTACAATATCAGCCTCTTCAATTGATGAAAATTTATTAATATCATCG
>Ga0208277_1001481_pt1 | contig 13637 bp, 11 predicted proteins | sample ETNtaG_5_FD_185782 | JGI IMG/M metagenome (GOLD analysis project Ga0208277, IMG submission 185782) | Marine microbial and viral communities from oxygen minimum zone, Eastern Pacific Ocean - ETNP201406SV205 (SPAdes) (version 2) | ecosystem: Environmental > Aquatic > Marine > Oceanic ...
TCTAGGCCCCACTTCTCCAGATGATTTCGATTATTCATCTTGGGAATGGCAAGGATATGGAATGAAAGCGCAAGAGCTTGGTTCTGAAGATTTGGAAGGGACATCTGAATTAATGATTATGATTCTGTCTTTGGCAGTTTTAGTTGGATTGGTAATCGAGGTAAGGACAGAAACGACTTCCAAACAAATCAGATATGGGATTTTTGCCCCAGGTGTGCTGATTTTGATATTGAGTGGAATAATTTCTCCGCTTTGGGCAATAAGCGGTGAAATGCAATCTTCTGACGAATTTACTCTAGATGAATTGATAGACACTAGATTAGATCAAATTTGGCATGCATCGCACCCAAACGCTCCTGCATCATCCCGGGCGTTACACATTGGAGCAACTTTCGGAATGTTAGATGGAGAAACTCTGTCTGTGAGATTAGTTGCAGATTCTGCATGGCCACTAGATGATGGAAGATGGCAGTTACATATTCCAGAGTTTTATGAATTGGATTTTGAATCCCTGATTTTTTCTAAAGTTGCTGACAAATCAGAAAATAGTCCGGTAGATAATTTGCTCGACTCCCACTCAAGAACTTTCATTTTACTCGCGGCTAGGACATTAATGCTTGATTTATTGATGTTAGAAGCTTTACTTGTCGTCGACGAATTACCAGATTCAAATGTAATTCACTTTAACACAGAGATGGTGGAATCTGGTAGTTTAGGGCTGATACAAGATCCAACATGGGGGACTAGACCGGTTGATATTCCAGAAGGTAGATGGAGATTGATGCAGGAAAATCTCTACCCTAATTTGATTTCAATAACGATGTTAGATGGTATAAGTGACGACTTGGAATTTAGGATTGAGATAGATAATGAGATGGATCATAATCTCTTTTATTCGACTGAATCTGTTCAACCATCATCCCCTTTAATTGATAATCAATACATCTGGGTAATTATTGGTTTAACTCTAGTTATGCTTGGAATTGGTATTGAAAACAGCAGGCGTAAGAAAGCCAAACAATTACTTCAGCAATTTGCTGCTGACAATAAATGGAATTAATCATCCAGCGACTGTAGAATCTTTTCGATTTCTTCAGTAATTTCACCGTTGTCCAGTGCTTTACCTAACTTGTTTTTCTTAGCCTTAGATAGACCTTCAGCAGCCTTGTTGATCATCTCACGCTCATCGTCGCTTACCTTGCCATCTGCCAATGCAGATTTGATTGCGCTTTTTACAGCCATTTTAGCAGCGTCTTCATCGCTAATTCCCAATGCGGTTTGAATCGCTTTGAGTTCTTCGAGTTCTTTGTCGGTAATTACTCCATCAGCATATGCGTTTTCGTATTCTTTAACCAAGAATTCTGTGTATGCCCCTGGATTAATAATCACATCTCTAATGAGACCATAATCGATGCTTCCTTGTTTTGAACTCATTTCCAATAGTACAATCGATTTACGAACTTCTTTGATAGCCATATCTTTCAAACCATGCGCTGCCCACAATAACCCAGAAACACTGACGGCTGCAGCAAACCAACGCATAACATCGGGATCTACTAAATTGCCCGGAGAAATCAGTTGGAATATGCCGATTACAGCCATTAATGACCCGCAAATGACTTCGAACCAATCGTTCAAATCTGGTTCATCATCAAAGACCGAAAGTCGCTCATCGACAAGGGAGTCGTCGCTGCTCATGTTGCACGCACATACAAGATAGGCCTTGAGGATGTCGGCTGATTAATCGCTTACCTTTTGGACTATTGACCACCTCTTAGCACCATGGGTGAGCCAGAATGTGCCGTGTCGCAACTTGATTTGCCCGAATCCTTCTTGAAATTCATCCGTAATGAATGGGGAATTGAGAATTTACATCCGCCACAAGCAGAGGCTATGCCGTCAATACTCTCGGGAGAGAATACCATGCTTTGTATTCCCACGGCGAGTGGGAAAAGTTTGGTCGCATTCATCGGTATAATCAACCAAATTCTAGTCAGAAATGTAGGGTCGCGTGGAATTTACATTGTTCCATTAAAGGCCTTGGCTTCAGAAAAACTCGAAGAGTTAAAGCAAATTGGTGATGCTTTGGGTTTGAAAATCGGACTAGGTATCGGTGATGCTCCAAGCGAAGCAAGACAGATAGATGATTGCGATATTCTAGTCTGTACAAGTGAGAAATTAGATTCTCTGATGAGGTCAAAATCTGAGATACTAAGTAGAGTTTCGGTTGTAGTTGCTGACGAATTCCATCTGTTGAATGATAGCCATAGGGGCCCTACTATGGAGATAAATCTAGCCAGAATTAGACATTTACTTCCAAACGTACAAATCATTACTCTGTCTGCAACTGTTGGCAACTCACAAGATTTAGCAGATTGGTTAGAAAGCAAACTAATCGTTTCAGATTGGAGGCCAGTTAGCCTCGAATACTCAACTTTAGCTGAATTAGATTTAGAGCCAAGAGCCATTCAGAAGAGCGAGTTATCCACATCAAAGGATCTCGGACCTCCCAGAACTTTGGATGGACCCAAGAGTCATGTTGCTTGGGCTGCTCTGAATGATGTATACGATCAAGGAGGTCAGTTACTTGTTTTCGTGTCTTCACGTCGCTCTGCGCAATCTGAGGCAAAGAAATTAGGAAAGCGCATGCTCAAACATTTATCTAAAAATGATCCCGAAATTATTTCTAATCTACAAAGATTATCCGAACGAATTTCTCGCAGTTCCAATTCTTCTATGGGTGATATACTAGCTGAATGTGTAAAAGGAGGAGTTGCTTTCCACCATGCAGGACTAATGCATTCCCAAAGAAATGAAATCGAGAAAGCTTTCAAAGATCGTTTACTCACTTGTTTGTGCGCAACCCCTACGCTTGCAGCTGGAGTGAATTTACCAGCACGTAGAGTGCTAGTAAGAGATTTGAAACGCTATGAAGATGGCATGAGTAGGTTACTTCCTGTAATGGAGGTTCGACAAATGCTAGGAAGGGCGGGAAGGCCCCGGTATGATCCAGTAGGAGAAGCTTGGTTAGCATGTAAAGGTGGAGATCCCAGACAAGTCGCCGATGAAATTGCAGAAAGGTATGTCCATGGTCCTGTAGAGAACATTACCTCTAAATTGGCAGCAGAACCTGCAATGCGCTTCCACTTGCTATCTTCTATTGCAACGGGAGGGCTTCATACTCGAAAACAGATTGGAGATTTTTTTGCTGGAACCTATCTTGGACATTCTCAAGCTAATTCATACTTACAAGACAATATCGATTCAATGCTTAGATGGTTAGTTGAGAAGAGATTCATACGTAGAACAAATGTAGGGAGTGAAGAAGAAATTTGGGACGATGAGATACCATCCTGGGTAGATGCAGCACAATCGGCATCAGGAGTGAGTATTTCTAAATCTAAATCGAGAGAACCGGTTGAAGCGACATTTGGCTTCCAAAGGGCTTCAAGAATCAATATTTCCGAAATTTCATCTCTAGATTTTGAAGCCATAGATAATGAATATGAAGCAACAAATATGGGTGAAAGAGTCGCTCAGTTGTATATCGATCCATTATCTGCCGATATAATGTTAGATGGCCTCAGGAGGGCTGTTAGAAGGATAGTAAGGAACTCTTTACCTGTTACGAGTTTCAGTTTGTGCCACCTTATCTCCGCAACACCAGATTTCATTTCATTGTGGCCAAAATCAAGCGAACTTGATTTCGGTAGTAAACTCAGACAAAAATCCGCATTGGTAGAAGATGAATTATTGATTGAAAGCCCTATTGATGAGAGGGCAATGGGGATGGTGAAGAGTGCTTGGTGTACAGAATTATGGTATGAAGAAACGGATTTACGAGAGATCGAAAAAGAACTCGCAGTAACTCCTGGTGATGTATATTCGAGAACAGACTTGATGTCTTGGTTACTATTGGCTGCCAGAGAAATACTTCTTCGCGATGATGTTTTTGCAGATGAACATCTAGGTTATGTTGCAGAGATTGCAGGTCTACTAGATTTGACCAGGGCTAGAGTTAGAGCGGGATGCAAAGAAGATTTACTTCAATTAGTACAAGTTAGGAACGTTGGTAGAAATCGTGCTAGAACATTATCTGAAATGGGAATAAGAACTCCTGCAGATTTGTTATCAATGTCACACAAAGAAATTGACAAGTTGAAGTCATTACGTGGATGGGGCCCAATATTGGTTGAAAGGATACTCGACTCTGTAAGATCAATTTCTACTAAAGATAGTCAAAAACCTAACAGGAGTGATGATGAACCACTACCTGGTGAGCGTCAGGATTGAAATTGATGAAGTCTTGGGCCATTTGTGTCCGCACCTAAATTCCCTTGTCGCAGAGTTATGTTAGCAGAGCCATGTGATGATCCCAGAGCCCTTGCAATGTCCTGGATTTCAAACCGAGAATCTGAGAATTGGGCCTTGATTAGCGGAACTAGTCTTGCTAGTGAGATTCATGGTTGGGTGGCTCATGAAGTGTTGATGAGAAACTATTCTAGGCAATCGATGAAATCAAACTCGCTAGATGGTGAGTTCATCCGATTACTTTCCGGAACGCATCATGTCGCTACGAGTTTCAATCGTGCTGGATTGTCTAAGGGTGATGTAAATGCGTATATGGTAAATCTTTCAGGAGAAGATGATGATGAGAAGTTCAACAAACATGCAGACATCATGGGTTTCCAAATTTTGGATGAAAGGCCTAATTTGACAATTTTTGATTCAGAACGAATGGGTATTGAAGGTCCAATATCAGAAAATGGAGCGATTGGACATATTCACTTGGCAGACTTACGCTAAACTTAGTAAATGTGAAAGAGCCCCTCCTCCACGCAATATGCATGGTGGTTTCTACTAGACAGTCAGAATCGGTTTTTTCAAGTGGCAGGTTACTTGATGAAGATCGAATTTCCAAAGCTCTTGCAAAGGCAACGGATCTTGGTGCAGAATACGCAGAGGTCCGTTTGGTTAGTCAAACCACAAATTCGGCTTCTCTAAAGGATGGCAAGTTGGAGAGGGCGATACCAGGACAAGAAATTGGAGTGACAATGCGTATCCTTGCTAATGGTGCATGGGGAGTACATTCTACTAGCGATATCGCTTCGATTGTTGATCAAGTCGCTCCTACTTTCAGATTAGCCAAAGCAGTAGCAGCGCGCCGAACTTCTTCACAAGTTCCAGTTGGTCTAGCAGAGGTCCCTATAATTGAAGATGAAACTCATTGGCGTAGTGTAAAGGATGTAAGAGATACGGATTTGGATACTCGAATTGATATGATGCTTGCAATTGATAATGAAGCAAAAGATGATGAAAAAATAGTCTCAACTTCAACAGGCTGGTCTGACGAACATATTCACACTGAATTGATGACAACAGAAGGAATGAACAGGGTTTGGTCCTTCCAAAGAAGTTTGATCAATGGTATGGTTACGGCAAGAGATGGCAGCGACGTGGTGTCCTATAGAATGAGGCACGGCGGAGAAGGTGGTCTTGAAGTAATCGAGTCTTGTGACCTTGGAGAGATGGGTAGAAACGCTAGAGTATCTGCATTGAGACTTCTTGGTGCAGAGCGTGCACCATCTGGCAAAATGCCTTTGGTTGCAGATCGTGATTTGACAGGAGTTTACATTCATGAAGCGCTTGGTCACCCTTGTGAGGCTGATTTGGTTGCAGCTGGAGACTCATGTCTGGAAGGAAGATTAGGTCAAACAATTGGTTCTGAAATCTGTACGGTTGTAGATGATCCTACAATGCGAGGTGGATACGGTTGTTATCCAGTAGATGATGAAGGCGTGAATACAAGACCAAAGAATTTGATTGTCAATGGTGTACTTACCGAATATCTGAATCACAGGGAGACGGCTCACAGATATGGATTAGATCCTAATGGTGGCGCTCGCGCTCAAGATGGTCTACACCACCCACTCGTTAGAATGTCAAACACTGTTATTCAAGGTGGGACACACAAGGATTTGGATGAATTGATTGAAGATATCGAATTCGGAGTTTACGCTTGTGGCAGCCGAGGGGGCCAAGTCGATACAGGAAGAGGTTCTTTCCAATTCGCAGCACAAGAGGCGTGGATTATTGAGAATGGTAGCCTATCTCGGCCAGTAAAGGATGTCAGTGTTTCAGGGATGACTCTTGAAATTCTGAAAAATGTAGATGGTTTAACCAAAGACGCTTATCTTGGAGCTCCCGGATTTTGTGGTAAAGGTCAAACCGTTCCTGTTGGAGATGGTGGCCCATTGATGAGAATTAGAGAAGCACTGGTGGGATGATATGATTCCAGATGATGCTGTCGAGCGCTTGATGGATTCGGCGCATTCTATTGGCAAATCGTGCGAAAATGCAGGAGTCCAGCAATGGGAAATTTTTGCCTCGCAAGGCTACGGCCACTCATTAGATATCGAAGCCGGAAAGATTTCTATGGCATCTGGAGGTGGAGATGGTGGATTTGGAATCAGAATCGTTGAAGATGGACGTTATGGGTATGCACATTTGGTTGATCCTAGTTCTGCTCAAAAGGCCATAGAGCAAGCCCTTAGCATAGCCAAAAAATCTCCATCTATTGAAGGGTTTGAATTACCTGGAAATCAATCAGCGTCTAAAGTCTCGGGTATGAAAGATAAAAAGATTCTAGAAATGGGTCCTGAAGATTTACTTGAACAAGGTGACCAAGTGCTTACTAGAGTCTCTGAACTCGATTCAAGGGCAGTAGCAGTTGGTGGAGGAATAGGAGTTGGTGCTGGCGCTGGAGCAATAATTACCAGTTCTGGAATAGAAGATGGCGGTGTTTACACATCCCATGGGGTTGGCGTTCATATCTCAATAGACGAAGATGACCAATTGACATCATCCTATGAGGGCGAATCGTCTCGTTCTCTCCTCAAAGAATTGACTGCGTGTGTTGACAAAGCTGTACATTGGTCTCAAATAACCAGAAAGAAAATACCAGGTGGAGATACTCAGGACTGCCCGGTACTGATGACTTCTGATGGCTTTTCACCTCTATTTTCAGTTGTAGTACCGTCCGCGATTAAAGGGGAAAGGCTGGCAAGAGGCGAATCATTCTGGTCTGGAAAGATGAATGAAATCGTAATGGCAGATCATCTCTCTTTGGTAGACAATGGTCTACTTGAGGGTGGAATGTCTTCAGGTTCAAGAGATGATGAAGGAGTTCCTAGCCGCAGTCAAAACATAGTCGATTCAGGTAGATTAACTGGTGAACTGTGGTCTACTAGGGATGCTGCTAAGTTGGTTTCAGAAGGCAAGGTCTCCTCTGCTCAAACTACAGGTTCAGCATCACGTGGAGGCCACACATCTCCTCCCATTTGCGGTTGCAGTGACTTGATATTATCCTCCAATGCCAATACTCACTCAAGAGACAGGCTAATCGAAGAAATGGAAGAAGGATATGTTGTCCACAGTGTGATGGGCGCACACACTGCAAATCCGACAAGTGGGGATTTTTCAGTAACAACTTCTACAATTCTACGTGTTGAAGGAGGAGAAGTTATCGGAGCTTTATCACAAGCAGGATTTTCAGGTAATATGGCCAAGGCACTTGAAGGTAGAGTAATACTAGGTGATTCTTCAAAAAGAAAGGGTTCATACAGCACCGGCTCAATGCATGTTCCTGATGTCCTCATGTTGGACGGTTTGAGAATAAATCCTGCTTGAGCAATATACTTTCATTTTTATTGCAACACTAGCAGACATCTTCATGAACCGTCTCCCATGAACATTCAACTCCACGGAGGTGAAAGGGAGTGTCCACAGAACTCAACCAACCAGCACGAAAGCCCGAACACCCGTCCTACGACGGGCCAGAAATAGAACAGGACCGTCGAGGTGTACATTATGTCTGACTATGATGCGCACGTTGCAGAGGTTCTCAAGCAAGTCCCAGAAGCTGATCCTGAAAAGGTCTCAGAAGCGTTCGCAAGATACGAAAAGGACTTCTTGATTCCTCCAGAAGATGCAATGCGCTCTGTATTACGCAGATTCCAATCTGATACAGGCACTCCTGCTCAGTCAAATCAGCAGACTTCTTCTAATCAAAGGCAGAATATTCCAATCAAGAAAGTAGAGAAATTGTCAGATTTATCGGCAGATGATCGAAATGTCGAGATTGAAGTAGAAATTGTTACTCATAATCCTCGCACTACAATGGTTAGAGGTGAAGAAAAAATAGTGCCATATGGCCTTATTGAGGATCAACCTTGGTCTGAGGGAGGAAATAGAACTCGTTGGGAATACAAAGATTGGGGTAACAATCCAAACATTGCACCGGGTGCAGTTGTAAGACTCGAGGGTGTTTCCGTGAATGAATACCAAGGAAGGATGAGTATAAACGTAAATCAAGCAAGTCGAGTAGTGGTATTGCGAGAAGGCGTTCGTACTGTAACAACACCAGGTGAGCCTGTAGAAATTAACAACATTAAATCTGAAGGTTCTGTAACAGTTGTTGGTAGATTACTGGCAACGAGGAAAGACGTGATTCATCGTAAAGACGGCTCCGGTTCTATAGACGTAGTTAGGGGCCGAATCGCAGATGATTCAGGGGCTATTGGTTTCCTGTCTTGGGAAGCATTTGATCACGAAGTAGGGTCGCTTCTAAAAATCGAGAATGCACAAGTTAGGGTGTTTAGAGATACTCCTGAAATCAATATTGGTACATCTGCCAAGATTGAGATTTTCCATGATTCAAATTTCGCATCAGCAGATGATCTAGTTGCTCGTTCAGTCAGTAAAATTGAAGATCTCAGAGATGGTTCTAGGGATGTGGAAATCATCGTGGAGATTCAAAAGATGATCAAAAGAGATTTCGAAGGACGAGATGGTGAAGCGAAGAGTGTTTGGTCAGGCGATATTGCAGATCCCACTGGAAAGTGTAGATGTTCAATTTGGGCGGAACCTCCATTCGATTTCGAATCAACACCTGTTGTTGTGAGACTAAAAGGCGTCAGGGTAAGGGCCTGGCAAGGTATTCCAGATATTACTGTAGATAATGAATCTCAGATTGAAGTCCTTGCTGCACCTCCTTGGGGTGATGATATTGACCTTTCAAACAATGTAGTTGAGGTTGATTTACAAGACCTTTCTACCGGAGCTAGCAGAGTTGGAATCTCTACAAGTGGTACAATAGTCTCGATTCGAGAAGATTCAGGTGTTATTTCTAGGTGTAATAAATGCCGTCGAGTTCTAAGGGATGGAGAATGTTCAGTGCCTACATGTGAGTCATATGAAGGAGTAGACGATGTAAGATTACGAATGGTGATGGACAATGGTCAATCAACCATTTCCTTAATTGTAAATAAAATTGCGTCAGAGTCATTGATAGGAATGAGCATGGATGAAATCTCGTCCTTTGTTGCTGAAAATGGTTCGATGCAATTCGTTCAAAACCTTAGGGAGAAGTTTCTCGGTAGAGAGTTAAAGGCTAATGGAAGAACAATTGTTGATGAACAGGGAGCCATGTTACTATCAGATGATGTCAGCATAATAGAAGTTGATTCTGCCTTAGTTGCTACTGAGTTAAGAGCAAAATGGGGGGTTCAGTGATGCAACCTGCAAGAAGAGCTAGAAGACAACCAGCATGGCATATGCTCGCCGCAGAATTTGGCGAATCCACACTTAGCCAGCAAGGCTCTGGTGAATTTGATCCATTGTTTGTAATATCAAAACTGGGTGCTAAAGTCAATAGAGTAATTGTCGCAGGTATGCTAGAGAGATTAGATCCACGTGAAACCTCCAATGGTTCCACGCTCTGGCAAGGGCAGTTGAGGGACCCATCTGGGCTTCATTTCTTCTCCGTAGGAGATTATGCTCAAGAATCAATGCGAGAGTTGACGATTCAGCTTTCATCTAGATTAGAAGATGGCGAATCAATTATGTTAATGATGACTGCCAAGGCTAGATATTTCCAAAATGAAGAGGGTTCAGTATACACTAGTCTTCGTCCAGAAGAGGCTGCTGTAATTTCACGTGAAGTTTATCGAAATTGGTTAGTTAAGGCTTCAGAAGGGATGCTTGAGCGAATTGATTTCCAAGAGAAGTCCAATTCTTTAGAAAAGAGCAATGAGGCTTTCGCTGCAGGCGGGATTCCAAATTACTTACTTGAAGGGTTGATACTAGCAAACGAACACTATGGTGACTTTGATTCAGAATCATACCGCTTGAACATAATGAATGCCTTGGATATTGCGGAGGGCAAAGTGCCTTCATTCACTTCTAGTGCAGCACCAACTCCTCAATCTAGCCTTGAAGTTTCAAATGAAGAAGAATCTAAGGATGACGCTACGTCTGGTGATGGAGTGGATTTGAAACAGGTTTTGTTGGATTTAATTGCTAGATTAGATAATGGTGAAGGAGTTGATTTCGACACACTGCTTTCGAATGCAGCGGCAAGAGGTCATGATCGTGATTCATCAGAAGCGTCTCTAGACGAATTAACTGAGGATGGTACTGTTCATGAGCCAAGATTCGGTTGGTTTAAGATTACAAACTAATAGAAAACTCCAACAGGTTCAAGTTCCAATCGCGTCCTCACAGGTTTACAGGTGAGGGTATGGCAGGAACAGATTTCTTTATTCGCCCGGCTAGCGGTACATCAAGTTCTGATTGGCTAAGGTTACCAAATGCGGACATCAGCGTTGCTATTTCTAGAAGAATAACAAGAACAGTGCTTCACGGCGGTGAAGGTGATGATTTGGTAGACGAGGGTGCAGAATCTGCAATATACACTGTACGTGGCGAGATGGATTTTGAAGATTACAAGAAAATCCTCAAGATGTTCAGAAGTGGACAACCTTACATCCACGATCCTTTCGAGGAAAGAGATGTCAAATGTGTATTCGGAAAAATCGAATATGATGGCTCAGAAAAATTATATTCATTTGAGTTAATTGAAGATATAAGATGAGGTGAATAAATGCGTTCTCTAGATGAATCTCGAGAGGTACTGTATGTAATCAGGACCTTGGATGTACTCATGGGGTCTGGTGTCGGTCTAGAAGCAGCAATCCATTCAATATCTCAAGGCGGATATGGCATTATTTCCAAAGACTTTTCAAATTTGATGGAAAACATCAACAAAGGTAAGCCGTTAGAAAGAGAACTTAGAGCACTTCTAAAGAAAGCTGAAACTGATGGCTACAAAAGAGTGATCAACACTATGCTCAACAACGTAACTCAAAACACCGACATCATCGAAACATTGCGAAAGCAAGGTGAAAGGATGGAAGAATCTCGAACAGAGAGCGTAAAAGAATACATCGAAGAGTTGGGAGGAGTTCCTGAAACTTTACTTTCGATAGGAATGATTGGGCCAATTATTCTCTCGATATTAGGAATTGCTCCACAACTTATGGAAGATGCTGAGGAATTATTTGGTCCGATGGACCAAGGAATGATAATGAGTATCGTTAATGTTGGATTAATGTTAACTTTGTTAGGTATGGCAATGATTGGACTGAAAGCACATACCAAGGATCCGGGGTTGTGATTTATGATCTTTGGAATCCTGGAAATATTCAGAAATGAACCATTTCTACTATTCATCATAACTTTAGGTGTAGCATGTTCAATCGGTGGGATACCACCAATTATCGAGAGAAATAGACGCAGGGGGATTGAAAATGATCTACCTGCAATGCTTGAGGCATTATCTGATTCTTTAGGTGCAGGATTAGGTTTGCAGCAGGCAATGATGGCCGAAGCAGACAGGAACACTGGTACCTTAGGTAAACTGTTGAGAGAGACTTTAGCTGATGCACATTCATCGTCCTTTGATGCCGCTCTTGCAAATTTTGCAACAAAGTCTCGTTCATCTCAAGTCCAGAGGGTAATGCACCTTATGTCTACTGCTATAGAACAAGACGCTCCGCTGCAGAATATCTTAGCTGATATGTCAAGAGATTACGAGAGGCTAAATGATTTGATGAATCGAAGAGAGTCTGATTTAATGGGTCGTTCAATTCTAATCATCATGTTTGTATCAATTGGTTTACCATTCTTGATTGCATTTATTGTTGGTCTCTTCGCACCAAGGGAACAAGGGTTCCAACTTGAATCATTCAATTCTTCATTCACATTATTCTTTGGAGCAGCATCGTTTGTTGCTATATCGGTAAGTGGGAGAATGCTTGGAAGAATGCGTTCAGCCTTGTGGTGGGCGCCATTATGGATGGCGGTATCAATGTCAATATACCACGTAGGTGTCTTTGTTATTGGAGGTTAGATTATGGAAAAAATATTGGAGCAATATGGAAGAGTTACTGTTTACATGGAAGGTAATCATCCCTCGCCAATGTATCATGTAGATGGCGGAGTAGAACCCAACCCCTACGGCAATCTTGCGGTTTTGTTAGAAGATGATAACTTAGAAGAAGTGATGTACAACGGTGGAGCGCAGTGTGTAAAAGTAGCACACAGAGATCATGGAATGTGTAGAACCAATGTATGGGTTGACGACCAATCTGGTTTAGAAATTGCAAAAAACATCGCAGCATTTACTTCAGTACCATTGGGTGATGGGCCAGGGATGGTGCCAATTTTTGATGGTAGACTACCAGATGGTAGCCGTGTAAATGGAACGATACCGCCAGTTTCTCCGGATGGGCCAACGCTAACAATCCGTAAATTCCGTGAAGATCCTCTAACAATGATTGATTTGATTAAATTTGGAACAGTAAATATACGCTTGGCAGCAATGATGTGGGTCTGGATTGAAGGGCTAGACAGCAGACCTGCTAACTTCGTAATCGCTGGCGGTACAGGTTCTGGAAAAACAACAACCTTGAATTGCTTGGGAATGTATATTCCGTGGCATAAGAGATTGCTAACTGTAGAAGATACTGCTGAATTGCAAGTATACCACGACCACTGGTTGCGAATGGAGACAAGAAGAGAGAGGCCTGATGGAACTCCAGAGGTTGACATGAACGATTGTCTAAAATCAAGCCTTAGAATGCGACCAGACAGAATTATTGTGGGTGAAGTACGTTCTAGTGAAGCGGCAACACTGCTAACTGCAATGAATACCGGTCACGATGGTTCATTCGGTTCACTTCACGCAAATACTGCAATGGAGACAATAACTAGGATGATTAATCCTCCAATGAATGTACCTCCAATTATGCTAACAGGTTTAGATTTGATAATCATACAAGCTCGCCTATATGTCAATGGAAAAACAGCAAGAAAGATCACTGAAGTTGCTGAAGTTGCTGGTATGGAAGGAGACAAACCTAGATTGAATGCAATTTGGAAGTATAATGCTGCTACAGATGCCATTGAGGAAACAGGAATCCCATCGAAGATGCGTGAAACAATTTGTACAGCAGCAGGAATCACTCCTGCTCAGTTTGAACAGCATGTTCGTCAAAGAGAACAGATACTTGCAGATCTATTAAATCGCGATATTAGAGATATAGAGACAGTCACAAAAGTAATCCAAGGATTCTATGCTTCACGTTAATCGTGAGACAATTTTAGCCTGGCTAGGAGATCATCTACTCCGTCAATTCTCTTGCGCATCGAGTTTACTCTTTCTGATGCATCTGCAACAGATTCTGCTAGATCTAACTCTTGGTGATGTTCTTCTTCAACAGGTGATTTGAATTGCT
>Ga0208277_1001482_pt1 | contig 13633 bp, 12 predicted proteins | sample ETNtaG_5_FD_185782 | JGI IMG/M metagenome (GOLD analysis project Ga0208277, IMG submission 185782) | Marine microbial and viral communities from oxygen minimum zone, Eastern Pacific Ocean - ETNP201406SV205 (SPAdes) (version 2) | ecosystem: Environmental > Aquatic > Marine > Oceanic ...
GCCAATGTAGTCATATATTTGGATAACGGACATGTATCAAAGGTTAGAAAAGGATATAAGCGTAATAAATTCAGCAAAAACAAAAAATAGCAAAATATTAGTTTTGTTAGGTCTTGCATTGATGGTTGGGCCTTTGTTTGGTCAAATCGATAATAGATTTAATGTTTTTAGCTGGGAGCAATATGCTTCAGTAGGTGCAGTTAATTCTATATCGGAAGATTATACATACTTTTATTTTGGTACAGAAAATGCTGGAATTTTAAGATTAAATAAATTTTCACAGCAATTTGTAAGGCCAATTAGTCAAACTCAGGGTATAAAGTCTAATTCAATTGAGCATGTATATTTTGATGAGCATACAGGTATTTTATGGTCTGTAGGAGATAAGTTTATTGAATATAGTTTTTCTAGAGAGGGGGGCTGGACTAATATTAGCTATGATCTTATTTCCTTAAAATCTGGCAATCAAATTATTGATATTGGTTCAAGTAAAGATTATTTGTGGCTCCGATCAAATAGCAGATTTTTTAAACTAGATCATGTGAATGGAATTTTATTAGGCATATATGCTGCACCAGATGAATCGTCAATTGATTGGGGAGATACATCATCTAGGGAGTTAAGATGGAGAATGTTTGATTTTAATGACTATTTTGTTGAAGATGCATGGCTTTTAACATCAAATGGAGCTTCTGATAATAGAGGAAATTTTTCAAAATACTTATCCTATTACGAGTCAGATAATAGACTTAATTGGATTTCTCTTTCCAATGGGTATATACTAAAGATAGATGAGTTCAATAAGTTAATAACTCCAATATTTTATGGACTGTCATGCGCTGTACCAACATCAATTATTCATGATGAGGTCTTATGGGTCTCAGGCATAGGAAATAAGTCATTCAATGGCATTACTAAGCTTGACATAGATAATAATAAATTTGAAAATATCTTATCTGATAACTATCTGAATTTTAACAAAGACAATATCTATTCGAGCATTATGATCGATAGTGAGATATGGTTTGGTCTAGATAGCTATGTCGTTGTATATAACATAAAAAAAGATTCATTTAGGACTATTGGATTTGAAAAAGGTATTCCTAGCGGAAAGATTATTCATTTAGAACATAGGAATGGATCAATTTTTGCTGGATCTATTAATGGCGTTGTTGAAATAGATATCAATTTAAAAACCAGAATAGACAGTGCGATAGAAAAATTTGCTTTTTCTAGAAATCTATTTTTAGGAGATATAGAGGCGTTCGAAGATAAAACATTTTTTGTATTGAGCAATTCTGTTTTTGTATACGAAAATAAAAACAATAAAGTCTCATCTCTTAACTGGGAAGATGTTGTATCTGATAATTTGATTAAAAAGAGTCAAGTGAATATAGTATCTAGATCTGTTTCTAGGCTATTCTCTGCGAATAGCAATTTATATATGATTACAGATTTAGGTATTATCGACTATAATGACGGTTCTTTGCTTATTCCGTCATCTATCTATTTTAACTACAAAATAACGGATTTAGTTGTGAGCGATAATTCACTATTGTTTTTATCAACACCAAGAGGTTTGTTTATATTTGATTTAGAAACAAGTGAATTAATTAATTATTATGATTTTCCATTTTTGAGGAATATTTATCAGATGGAATATATTTCAGAATATTTAGTATTACTAACGAGCAAAGGTTTAATTAAATTCAATATCAATTTATGAAGAAATTTATATTACTTTATTTAGCATTTTTTTCTACGATCTTTGCTCAAGGATTAAATCGCAATATTGACCAGTTTAAGACCAGCTCTTTTGTTCGACCAGTTGCTAGAGATTCAATAGAAGTCCTTTCATTTATGGAAGTGTCAAATAGTTCGTTACAATTTTTAAAGAAAGACGGTTTATTTGAAGCGGAATATGAAGCAAATATTATCATACTTGATAAGGAGAAAGAAAAAAAATCTTCTAAACTTTTTTCAGATAAGATTGTTGTTGAAAAATTTGGCGAAACTACATCAAGAGCAAAAAAGAGAATAATAACAACAGCCTTTGTATTGCCTCTTGAAACTTATACAGTCACATCAAGCTTGAAAGATTTGGACATTAAGTTGCTAGGAAAGAAAGAAAAAGAGATAGATTTAAAAAGCTTATCAAAAAGTCCATTGTTTAAAATCTATGATCCAATATTTGTAAAAGAAGCAAAGGGTGAGTGGGGTTTTGATCTTAACAAATTTCCAATTGAAAGCAGTAGGGTGATACCAAATGAAAATATTATATCGTTCTATCAGTATATTGTGTTAAATAAAGGCGAATATAGCCTCACTGTTAGTCTTCTATCCGATAGGAAGGTAAAATGGCAGGATTCCCTAGAAACTGTTGCAGAAGGGGATGTTGTGAGTCACTTTATTAAGATTCCTGTTGGAGATGTTGATAAGAGAGATGTAAAGATCAAAGTAGTAGTTAGCCAAAATGATAATACTGCATCTAAGTCATTTGTTTTCAAAATAAAGAATATGTCATTTTTTGATGGAATTAACGATATTGATTCTGCATTAGATCAGATGAGCTACATCTTAACTACAGATGAAAAAAAAGAACTCAAAGAATTGAAGCAATCAGAGAAGGAAAAATTCTTCAGGAAAGTCTGGGCAAAAAGAGATCCTGTTGCGCAGACAAAAGTTAATGAGTTAATGGAAGAGTACTATACTAGGGTAAATTTTGCAGAAGATAATTTTTCTCGCGGAACTTCTGGAGGTTGGAGATCGGACATGGGAATGGTTTATATCTTATTTGGGAAGCCGGATGATATGACACGTTCAATGAATATGCAGGGGAGTTATAATTATCAAACATGGTATTATTTCCAAATTGGAAAAGAATTTACTTTTATTGATGAATATGGGTTCGGAGATTATAGGCTCAGAACGCCATTATTATATTAGGTACAGTGATGAATAAAAATAACGAGAAAAAATTAATTAAAATTTTAGATAGATTTAGAGATAAGCTGTCTGATAAAGAGATAACATTAATTGATAGTTTATTTGAGTCGGGAGATGATATAAAGGATTCATGGAATAATAGTCATTCTTCTTTCGAACTTTTCACAGATGGAGCATCTCAGCTTGATAAAAATAATGCTGGTATTGGAGGTTTGTTGAAGAGTGGAGGTGATACTATATTTTCTTTTGCTGAAAATGTGGGAGATTGCACTAATAATGAGGCAGAATATTTAGCATTAATTAGGGGAATTGAAATGTGTATTGAGCACAAAATAGTGCATGTAAATATTTTTTCTGACAGTGAACTGATTGTAAGACAGATTAACGGTGATTACAAAGTTAAGAATGAAAGAATGATTAAGCTTCATTCCAAAGTTTTAGATTTATGTTCAATGTTAACAGAATGGTCCATATCTCATGTTATGAGAGAGAAAAATATGGAAGCAGATCTTTTAAGCAAAGAAGGGCTTGAGAAATAAAAAAAACTAAGGAATGAGGATAATATTTTATAAGTTATAGGCTATGAATTTCTTAAATAAAATTAAAGATGGGTTCAGTGACAGCTTCAATTGGGTTAGCGGCGACATCGCTATTGACCTTGGAACTGCTAATACCTTGATATGGTTAGCTGGTAAGGGAATTATCATTAATGAACCGTCTATTATTGCGCGATCTACAAAAACTGGAAATGTCATTGCTGTAGGCGATGATGCTAAACAAATGCTAGGTAAAACGCATGAAGGAATTGAGACTATTCGCCCACTAAGAGATGGAGTTATTGCTGACTATACTGCTGTAGATGAAATGCTTCAGGGTTTTATTAGAAAAGTAAATCTAAATCGATTAACTAGACCGAGAATGGTTATTTGTGTGCCATCTGGTGTAACCGAAGTAGAAAGAAGAGCTGTAAAAGATTCTGGAGAAAAACAGGCAGCTAGAGAAGTGTTTTTGGTTGACGAGCCTGTTGCGGCAGCAATTGGGATTGGTTTAGATATTAGCAAGCCTGTAGGTAATATCATTGTTGATATTGGCGGAGGAACTACAGAGGTTGCTGTAATATCCTTAAACGGAGTAGTAACTAAAAAAGCTATCAGAGTTGCTGGAGACGAAATGGATGATGCTATACAGCATTGGTTTAGAAATGAACATAAGTTAGAAATTGGAGCACAGACAGCAGAACAAATCAAAATTACTGTTGGTTCAGCTATGAGATCACGCTCTAAGAATATCCTTGTCAAAGGAAGAGATTTGGTTTCTGGAATACCGAAAACAATAGATATTAGATCTGACGAAATCAGGCAGGCATTAAAAGATCCTGTAAAAAGAATTCTAGATGTAATTAAAGATGCTTTAGAAGCAACACCCGCTGAACTTTCATCTGATATTATAGATAGAGGAATTGTATTGGCTGGGGGAGGTTCTCAGCTAAGAGGTTTAGATCAAGTATTGCGTGAGAAAACAGGTGTACCTGTTAATGTTGCAGATGAACCGCACCTAGCAATCGTTAAAGGATGTGGCTCTGTAATAGAAGATTTAGAAAAATTTAAGCATGTCCTTCTTTAAGAATGGCCAAGATTGACTTATTCCCTAAACAAAAATTAGATAGCTTTATTTTATTCTTATGTGTTTTTATTTCATTCGTACTCATTTTTAGCAATGATAATAGAAATATTCAAGGTTTACGTAGTTCTGCAATAGATGCATTCTCTTTTTTATATCAACCTTTTAATTGGCTAGATAATCAACTTTTTTTAACAAAGAAACTTGAAGTTCTATCTGAAGAAAATTTAAAACTTAATCTGGAAAACCAAATTTTGTCTTCAAATAAGATTGAAAATCAAAGATTGAGAGATTTATTGAAGTTTAGAGAGCGTAATGAATTTGATTTTATTGGAGCAGATATTTTATCGAAAGGATTTAGCTCTAATCTCTCGTCTGTTCTTCTAGATCGCGGATTAAATGATGGGGTGAAAAATAACAGTCCAGTGCTTTCATCTAGAGGTGTAGTAGGAAAAATAATTCTTGTAGCTGAGGACTATTCAACGGTTCAGCTAATAAGCGATATAGATTTTAGATTAAGTGTAAAGATAATGCCGTCTGAAGCTGAAGGTATTATGCGTTGGATTCAAAATGATATATGTCAGATCGTAGAAGTGCAGACAACATCAGATGTTCAGATTGGCGATATTGTTCTTACATCAAATCTTAGCATGTATTTTCCGCCGAATCTTCCAGTGGGAGAAGTAATTAGTTTTTATAAAGAGTCTAATAGCTCAAATAAGATTGTACGCATGAGATTATTCTCTGATTTATCTACTTTAAACCAATTATTTATATTGAAGGGAGATAAATAGATATATGCAATTTTCTTTTCCTAGATTCTTTCTTTTAGCAGTAATACTACAGTTAGTTTTCTCAGAATTATTGACTATAAACGGTTTTCAGCCCAATATTATGCTTTTGTTTGTTATTCTTTCTTCTATATCTATGGAAAATATTTCTCGAGCAACATTGATTGGATTTTCTATTGGATTATTATCAGATTTAATATTATTTAATGGTTCTTATATAGGTCTATCAAGTCTTATTTTTTCGATATGCGCTTATCTTTCAGCTAGGGTAAGCTTCAATTTTGTATACAGAAATTTTGACCTATATTGGTTGGTTTTAGTTTCATTAGGCACAGGGCTTTATGCATTTTTTAGGTATGATTTCTTCTTTTTTAATGACATTCTTCTTTTTTTGAAAAATTGGATTTTTCTATCGATTTATACTTCTTTTGTAGGTTTTATAATTACGAGACTGTTTAAAGTAAAAGAAGGAGTGCTAGAAAATGCTTAAAATAGAAAATAAAGCAGATATTTTTCACTATAGAGCATTATTATTTTTACTCTGTTTTTGCATTTTTTCTCTTCTCAGTAGATATTTTTATTTGCAAGTAATTGACTATGATAGGCATTTTTCTAAATCAAAAGTTAACAGCGTTAAAGCGCTTACAACTTACGCTCCTAGAGGTCTCATACTTGATCGTAATGGAGAGATATTAGTTGATAACTACCCAACTTATATCCTAACAGTTACACCTCATGAATTAAGAGATAGGGAGAGTCAGTTTAGAAAATTGTCACCCATTATTAATGTTGATTTAGAAGAGTTGAATAGGCGATACAAGAAATATAATAGAGGACGTTTTTTACCGACGGTTATTGCAAAAAACTTAACATTCGAACAAATTTCTCAAATAGAAGAAATGAGACTAGAATTTCCAGGTATCCAGTATGATCGTTCTGATGAAAGGATTTATTCTTCTATCTTAAATGATGCGCACTTTTTAGGATATTTAAGAGAGGTAGATAGAGAAATTGTTCCTAAGCTTGATAAATCTCTTCTTTATAGGGCTGGAGAATTAATGGGATGGCAAGGAGTTGAAAAGCAATACGAGAAAGAATTGCGATTTTCTAAAGGCATTGACTATGTAGAGGTTGATACGTATGGTCGTGAAGTCTTTAGCTTAGATCAAGACAATATTCCTGCATTTCCAGGCGAAGATCTTTCTTTAACTATCGATTCTAACCTCCAGCAATATTGTAGAAATATTTTACAAGATAAAAAGGGGTCTATTTTAGTTTCTAATGTTGATACAGGTGAGATATTAAGTATGGTTAGTAGTCCATCTTATGATTTAAGTGTTTATAGAGGAGAAACTTTACAGACTGAATGGGATAGCTTGTTGAGGGATCAAGATAATCCATTATTAAATAGATCTATTGGAGGCCTTTATCCAGCAGGTTCAAAATTAAAGCTAATAACCGTTATTAACTTAGTTGAAGATAGCTTGCTAGACCCATCAGATGATCTCTTATGTACTGGTATTTACAGTCCACCTGGAAGCACAAGCGAATTTCGTTGTTGGAATGAAAATGGACATGGCCTTGTTGACATGAATAAAGCTATTGCACAATCTTGTAATATATATTTCTATGAAACAGTACAGCTTGTCACTCTAAAAGATTGGACAGATACTGCAAAAAAATTTGGTTTCAATACATTAACAGAAATTGATTTACCTAATGAGAAAGACGGTTTAATTCCAGATAAAGAATTTTATATTAATAACTATGGACGATGGGGATGGTCTGAAAGAGGCGTTCTTTTAAATCTTACATTAGGGCAAGGAGATATTTTAATTACACCAGTCCAAGCGCTAAGGTTTATTAATCATATCGCATCTCGAGGAAATACAGCTAAACTTAGGCTGAATATGTCTAAAGAAGTTTCTTATTATAATAAAATTACTTATGAAGACAAGATATGGAACCATATTTGGGATGGTATGTTTGACGTTGTAAATGCAAGTCAAGGCAGTGGATGGAGAGCTCAAATAAATGATTCTGATATTAAACTTCTTGGGAAGACCAGTACTGCTGAAAATCCGCATGGAGAGCCTCATGCATGGTTTATTGGCTTTTTTGAAATGGAAAATACAACATACTCAATTGTTGTAATGGTTGAGAATGGAGGAGGTGGAGGGGCTATAGCATCGCCAATCGCAGGAGATATAGTTTCTTATTATATCAATTCTCTTAAATCTTTTGCGGAGAAATAAGTATATGCTTTTAGATCAATTTTCTTCAGGAACTACAAAAGATTCTTTAGTAAGGTTATTTTTTATCATTAGCGGGTTAATAATATTCAGCCTTCTTTCTTTGTACAGTATATCTGATAATCCACTTAGTTTGAAAAGTGCATTTTTTAGGCAATGTATTTTTATTGCTTTTTCATTTTTAATTTTTTTAATTGTTAAAAATATCAAGATTAAGACAATTCATGATAATTCAACTTTGATATTTATCATAGCGATAATTTTTTGTATCATACCGTTTTTTTTGCCGAGAGTAGAGTATACGTACAGATGGATTGATTTTGGACTCTTCTACATTCAGCCATCGGAGTATTTAAAATGTGCTACTGTTATTGTGATTGCAAAATACTTATCTAATCATCAAATAGAAGTAAAAAAGCCTTCTATTATTTTAGCCCCAGGTCTCCTAACATTACTGTCTGCATTTATAGTTTTAAATCAGCCGGATTTAGGAACTGCGGTTATTATTTGTGCCCCTTTAATTCCGATGTTGTTATGGGCAGGAGTAAGTAGCTTTATAATTTTTTTAATCATAGCACCTATTATTACAATTTTAGCAGCATCGAATATTGTTTTTTTCACTGCATGGGCTTTGATTATGTTTGCAATTTTTATTACTTTTCAGGCAAATATTATTACAAAATCTCTACTTTATTTTGCAAATATCTTTACAGGGCTACTAACTCCATTTTTATGGAACAATTTAGCTGAATATCAAAAACAAAGAATCCTAACATTCTTAAATCCAGATTTAGATCCTATGGGATCTGCTTATCATATTATCCAAAGCATTACTGCAATTGGTTCAGGAGGATTTTTTGGTAAGGGTTGGGGAGAAGGCTCCCAGACACAATTAAAGTTTTTGCCAGTACAAGAATCTGATTTTATTTTATCTGTCATAGCTGAAGAGCTAGGATTTTTAGGCATTTTTTTCGTAATGACTCTTTGTTTTTTATTAATAAAAACTCTTTTGGATATTGCATTTCGATCTTCTGATTATTTTGCTAGCCTGGTTATTATAGGTCTTGCTTCAATTCTTTTATCTCATATATTTATTAATTCTGCAATGACAATAGGGTTAATGCCTGTTAAAGGTCTCCCAATACCTTTTATTTCTGCCGGAGGATCATTTCTCTTATCTTGCTTTATTATGATTGGTATAGTAGTTAGTTTCTCAAAAAATTAATTATTATTCAGAGTTGAAATTATCCATCTCTATCGTTAATTTCTTGCTACTCATTTATCATGACAAAAAAACTCTTTTATATAACAAGTGAAATGGATCCTTTTGCATCAGTTTCCTCTTTATCAGATTTATCCGTTCAGCTTCCCTTGGGTTTACAGGAGAAAGGCAATGATGTTAGATGTTTAATGCCTAAGTATGGTTTTATAAGTGAGAGAAAATATATTTTAAGGGAAGTGATTCGATTAAAAGAGATTTTATTTAATTTTGATGATATAGACTATGCATGTTCAGCTAAGAGTGCTTTTTTACCGAAATCAAGACTGCAAGTTTATTTTCTTGAGCAGGAAAAAGCCTTTGGTGAATTGAATACTCTCCTTTATAAAGCAAAAAATGGAAGGTTTTTAAATGATAATGACCAGCGGTTTGCTTTCTATTCTTTAGCTGCGATTAAGATGCTTCCTAACTTATTTTGGTATCCTAATGTAATTATATGTAGCGGATGGACTTCTGCGTTGATACCGATGCTAATCAACGTCCTTGCAAAGAATGATAAAGATTTAGCTAAAATAAAAACTGTATATATTGCAAATTCTTTAAATAAGGATGTTATTTTTAACCCTAATAATCTTGGATTTAACAAAGAAACTTTTTCTCCATTAAAAGCATTAAATCTAAATCAGATAGGATGTATGTATGCAGACAGAACAGTTATTGTTAACGGAGAAGAAAAAATTTCATCTAAGTTAATGAAGTTAAAAGTTTTTAAAGATGCAAAGAATTGTTCTACAGTTGATCTTGATTATGGAGATAATACAGATTACTCTCCACTATTAGATAAAATTGATAAATTGATAAAAAAAATATAAAATAATGAATCAATATTCTTTCATAAGGTGGATTTTAGTTTTAAGTACAATTTCTATCTATTTCACTGCATGCTCTGAAGAAACTATTGTTTATAGCGAAATTGAGAATCCAAATTATACCATCAATACACTCACTCTTCCTCTAGAGGAGAATAAAGTGTTCCAGCTTAGCCCAGAATTCGGCGGAAATGGAAAATTTTTTTTTGGAAATGTTAAGGGTTCAGAAAATCTATTTACCTTATTTAGCCTAACATTATTTTCAGGTTCTTTGCCGCCAACTAGCCTAGTTGACTTATTGGCAGATACAATACAGGTGGACAGCGCATTGGTGTATATGCAGACCAGCGATTCGCTGAATTCTACATCAAACCTCTATCTTTATTCAATAATAGCAACTGAAGATAGTATTTTTTCTGAAGATTCTACTAACTACTATTCATTAGATAGCTATATGGACTTTGAGAGTAATTCTGTATTATTAAATCAAATTCCTCTCACTGATATTTCACCGGATAGCGCTGGATATGATACTCTAAATTTTCTATTTAAAGACGAGAATCTTGATTTATTAAAAGAATTCTATTTTGATACATTTACCTATCCAGCAAGAACTCTCATGTTAAATACTGATGAAGATTTAGATGAACTGTTTACTATTGAAAGCGATGAAAGTAATCGTCAACCAAGAATGAGGGTATGGTACAAGGCAACAGTTGATGAAACAACAACCATAGATACTTCAGTTTTATTTTTTGGAGACAAAGGTCTTAGTATTTTTTCTCCTCCAATAGTTTCAGAAGAAGATAAGAACTATATAACATTAAATTCCGGATCAGGACTTCAATCTTTGATGAAATATGACATTGATCTTATTGATGAATTAGAAAGAAATTCAATTGTAAAAAATGCAAACCTTGTGCTAGATATAGAGTCTTCCAATCTTGATGAGGACGAGACTTTTTATGTTGTAGTTGCAGCATTAGCAGATTCTGTTGAAAATTGGGATTTTACTACATTTCTACCAGATGACGAATCTTATAGCGATACATCTTATACATCAAATCAATTATTTATAATATCAAGACCAATAGAGGATGGAAAGGTGGAGATACCTATCCAAGCTTTTCTTCAAACTTACAAAAATGATTTAATTGATAATCATGGTTTGATCCTATATAGCGCCCCAGCAAACAGTCCATTTGACAAGATAAGACTTAACACAGGCTCAGTGGAGGTATTATATGTTAAACCGTAACTTCCTAGTATCGTTATTACTGTTCTTCAGTATGCTTTTTTCTCAATCAACAATGAGCGGTTATGGCTATGGAATGTTTTCTCAGAATGATGACGCAGCCACAATAGGTTTAGGGTCTGTAGGATTATTGCCTAGCTTCAAGAATAATGTTGCATTATCAAATCCTTCAACGTGGCATAACCTGCCATTGACATATATAAGCACTTCTTTTGAGGGACAATTTAATGACTTTAACTCTAGTTCTAGCAAGAATTCTGGACTGGCATCTGCAAAATTAATTATTCCTTCAAAGAGAAAAGTCGCATTCGGCTTAACGTTTAAACCTTTATTTTCTAGAGAAATAACTATTACAGATAGCACATTTAATGAATTTATATTTGTTGAATCTGACACCTTAGAATATTCCCGATCTAATAAAACGGGAGGAGGTTCGTCAATGGCGCAGTTTGCTGTTGGTTATAAAGTGAATGAAACGGATGACGTAGGAGTAGGGATAGATGTTATATTTGGATCTTCTAGATCATCACAAAATCTTATTATTGATTCCGATGATCATTTATTGCAATCAAGAGATTATTTTTCAGGCTCATTAATTGAGCTTTACTATACAACAAGAAGATTTGCATTTAAAAATAAACCTTTAGTCTTGTCTTTAAATTATAATTTTTCTCTTAATAATGTTGATGTAGAAAATGAATCTTATCAGGCATTCTTAGATTTAAATTCCAATAATTATCATGATTCAAACGATTATCCAAATGTCTCCGCAGCACTATTGCCCCTGAATACAGTATTCAAAAATGAGATGTCAATAAAAGATTTTAAAGCAGGCGTTGACTATGAGTTTGCTGATAGATATCATGCCCAACTAGAAATACAGCTATGGAATAACAGCGGAAACAATGCTTTATCAAGCTCACTTTATCCTGGATACATTAAGGGAAAAAATAAAATTAATATCGGATTTTTTAAATCTGCAAAACCTTACTCTAAAGACAGGTTTAATATTAGGGCAGGATTATCTTTAAGTGATTATGATATCAAAAATCTTGATAATGTCAAAGAGATAGGTTTAGGTTTGGGTTTAGGGATTGAATTTGGATTAACAAGTAATCAAATTGATATTGGTTACAATCTGCTCAATAGAGATAATATCTATAATGTAGGCAGTGAAACTATACAGTCTTTTAATATAGGAGTAAGTATTGGAGATGTGTGGTTTGTGAAAAGAAGACAAACATAATAATTTTGGACGGTAAAATGAAAAAATACTTATGGATTATAATTGGTTTGAATATTCTACTATCAACATCATTGGATGCACAATGTAAAAGAGGTGAAGAGTTGCGCATTACAAATGACGTTGAAATTAAAGTGGTAGATTGTAGAGAGGCAATGAGGTTAATGTATAACGATGGATGGTATCCATATCCTATTGAATATGAGAGAGAGGATAGGTGTCCACAATTGTCAAGTAGTGCTGCTGAATATTATAGAAGTAGCAATTGGGAGCTAAGTGCAAATTCCTATTCAGAAATGATGAAGTTAAGGTGCGACGAATGGGACCCCGATTGGGTCAATCCAAATGATGTTTATTTGTATTGGGCAATCGCACTCGAATATTTAGGAAAGTTTGATGAGTCGGAGAAGGTTTTAGTTCAGGGTTTGGAAGAATTGCCTGAAAATACAGATTTAATGAAAAGATTAGCATATTCTTTCAAGAAACAAGGAAAGATTGAAGAAATGATCATTGAATATGAAAGGTTGTTGGATTCTGGAATTAAAGATACGGATACATTGCGAGATTTAGCATCTGCGTATGGAGACCAAGGAAGAACTGATGAGCAAATATCGGTCTTGAAGAAGATTTTATCTTTTGACCCGAATAATTCTGCTATTCAGTCTGAGCTAGCTCGAGTATATGAGAATTCTGGCGAAGATCCTCTTGAGATATTTAAAGCAAGGTTTGAGGATAATCCAGAAAATGCATCTTATGCCATAGAATATGCACAAAAATTAATTGATAATGGAGACGTTGATGAAGCTATAGCGGCGCTTGAGAATACTTTAGATTATAATGACGCAAATAATATGGTTTATTTGACATTAGGTAATGCTTACAATGAAAACTCAGATTTTGATGAAGCCGTTGAAGTTTTAGAGAATTTATTTGATTTAGATCGTAATAATTATAGGGTCGCAATGCTTATATCTGATAACAGCATGGAGTTGGATAAATTTGACGATGCATATGAATGGGCATCAAAAGCATTAAAAATATCGAATAGCAACGCTGAAACTCTAGCTCATATGGGGAACCTATATTATAAGGCGATGCAAATGTGTAGAGGTGATAATTTTTCAAGGTCTGATAAAGCAGTTGCTTTGTTAGCATATAATTATTTTGTTAAAGCCGAGAAAAAAGGTAATTCAAAATATTTTAAGCAAAAAAGATGGCTTGAAGACAATGATGTTCTCTTTGGGAGAGCAGATTGGTTTATGCTTGATAAAGATGTCCAAGCTACAGGAAGAGTATCTCCAACTGGAAGATGTTATGACTGGGTGAGCGAATCTCTTACAAAGCAAAGTGATTGGTAAATCTATGTCTCAACTGAAAAAAGAAGATAATGAAATTTTTGAAATCATTAATTCTGAATTCAATCGTCAGACAGATTTTC
>Ga0208277_1001483_pt1 | contig 13633 bp, 14 predicted proteins | sample ETNtaG_5_FD_185782 | JGI IMG/M metagenome (GOLD analysis project Ga0208277, IMG submission 185782) | Marine microbial and viral communities from oxygen minimum zone, Eastern Pacific Ocean - ETNP201406SV205 (SPAdes) (version 2) | ecosystem: Environmental > Aquatic > Marine > Oceanic ...
TTTTTTGGATTTCAAATTTCCTCCATTTATTGGGGTATAAGGGTTACCTAACATACTATCTTAGGTTAGCTTTTTAAAACTGCAACACCTTCTGCCAAATTTAACAATCTCAGTCTTTTAGCGACTTAAACACTGTTGAGTTCTTTATAAACAGCCGGAACAACTTTTCGGAGATACGGGAATAGCTTTATGAAGCTTTCACCTGTAGTACGAAAATGATAACTAATTGGGACTTCAAGGTATATGTACCCTTTTGCCAGAAGATCCAGAGTAATAATTTGGGCGTAGTTAAAATCGTGAATTACTTCTGCAGCAGAAGCTGCTCTTGGAGAAAATGCACGATATCCACTTTGTCCGTCGGTGATTTTCCGTCTTGCTATGACTGAGAGAATTCTCGTGAGTACTAGGTTTCCGAAACGTCGATGAGGTCTCATGAATTCTATATCGCCGAGAAATCTGCTCCCAACAACATAATCTGCTTTTCCTTCGAGGATTGGGGCGACGAGATTTTCTAGTTCCTCAGGAGGGTACTCACCGTCTGCGTCTGCGAAAACTACGGCACTTGATTGTCGTTTTACTCCTTCTGATAAACCAACCCTGACTGCTGCCCCAAGACCTTGATTTGAATCCAAAGAGATAACTTCTGCACCTGCTCCTTTTGCTTCTGTAGCTGTGGTATCTGAAGATCCATCATCTATCACAAGGCATTCAACGGGTAACCCACAGACGGTATCTGGAACGCGTTGAATGCAGTCAGCAACAGCATCTTCTTCATTAAATGCAGGTAAAAACAGCAATACAGGATTGTTGGAGTACTGACTCTCCGGGAGCAGTTCTTTTGTTTTCTGTAATCTGAATCTCCCTATAAAGCTTGGTTGAGGTGAAACTAATGCGATGCCGCCAGCAAGCAGTGAATAGGAAGTTTTCAGCGCATGTGCAGTTAATGATGCGACAAGAGCGATGTCGGCGTCATACCCTAAGGTTACATAAGCAGCAACTGCTGCTGCCTCATATGTTCCAAACCCACCAGGGGCAATGGCTGCAATTTGGGCAGCTACAGCGACAGTCGTGACAAGGAGAGCATCTGGCCAAGAAATATCTAGACCTGCCCAGTGCGCACTTTGCCATACTAAAATTGATTCCAAGACCCATGCAATAGCTGTAAGGGTTATTGCTGTGGGCCCCGGTAGCGTCACGGCGTCGTTTCTTTGAACAATGCCCTTTAGCCATTTCCATGAAGTAATTGCTATGGCTAGAACTATTCCGACAACTAGCCAACCAAACCAACCAAGAATGTCAGAAAAGGCAGAGGGAGCTATTAGCACTCCAATGACGATCAATGACAAGATATCTGCAGACCGTAATGTGAGAGTTGAGGCTGTCGCTGCATCAAGAGACGTATCGCTTCGCTTCGTGATGCTCAATACCCTGAGAGGTTCACCTAGGCGAAGGGGGAGTACATGATTCGCGCCTAGTGATAAATGAATTCCGGCAAGACTTTGTCCGATTGATATCGAAGGAAGAACTTTCTTCCATGCAATAGCTCTGAGGATAAAGGCGATAAGAAACGCACAAAGAGCAATAACGACTTCAGCTGGTTTCTCACTAGCTTGTTGTAAGGCATCTTTAAATGCTGCGTAATCCAGTAGTTGAAAAATAATAATTCCCGCAATTAAAAAACTGACTATAGAAAAACTTGCGATGATTTTGGGATCGTTGATCCTGCTGTGCTTCAAAGAAAAATTCATTACAATATGTTAGGGTAGCTTTACATTTTTTGAAAAGTCAGGATATGATTCTTTGTCATGATACTTAGAACTTTTCTTACAACCGTTTTATTAGCCTCACTACTATTTGGATGCGGAGGGAGTGACCCTGAGTTTCTTGATGGACGTGCCGCAGAAATCTATGGTGGCGAATGTTCCGGAGGAAATGGAAAATCTGTCACTATTTATTCTGGGAGAACTGAAAATCTAATCAATCCTGTCCTCGAAGCCTTTGCATGCGAAACAGGTACTAATGTTCAAGTTCGCTGGGGATCGTCAATTAACTTGGCTCTTCTACTCAATGAAGAAGGATCAAAGACTCAAGCAGATGTCTTCCTTTCACGTTCTCCAGGTCCTGTTGGATACTTGGAGTCTAAAGACCTACTCGGCCAGATCGGGGAAGATGTTCTTTCGCTAGTAGATGAACAAAACCATTCCGCAACAGGAACATGGGTAGGTTTTTCAGGTCGGAAGCGTGTGCTGGTCTATAACACTGATGAGTTCAGTCCCGAAACACTTCCAGAGTCAGTTTTTGATTTAACAGATCCAAAATTTAAAGGCAAGGTTGCTATTCCTGGAACAAATGGATCTTTCGTAGACTGGTTCACAGTCTTTATTGACCAATATGGAGAAGAGACTGCCACACAATGGTTGAATGACATGGTTGATAATGATGCAAAATACTATCCAAATAATAGGTCCATCGTTGAAGCTGCCGGACGTGGTGAAATCTCAATGGGATTGGTCAACCATTATTACAACTATCAAGAAGTAGCTGCTAACCCAGATACTCATAAGGCTTTGAACTACAGCTTTAACGATAATGACATAGGTTCTCTTCTTGTGATTACGGCTGCTACAAAACTTGCATCATCTGAGAACGGTGAAGCTGCGGAAGATCTGCTTGCTTATCTATTAACTGCTCCTGTTCAACAGTACTTCACTGACCGGACATTTGAGTATCCCTTAGCAGCTGGAGTATTACCAAATGCTGCGCTTCCTGCGTTAACAGCGCTGGAAATTGGGTCAGTTGATTTTGATAAACTTGGCGGAGGTTTTGAAGAAGCGTCGCGAATCGTTGAGGCGAGTGGCATCCTTAATAGGTGACACAAATAGAAATTAAGCGGGGCGCCCCAATTGGATTACGGGTAGTTGTATTTGCGCTTGCCTTTCTTTTCAGCTTTCCTGGAATTTACCTTATTTGGCGGAACCTAACTGAAGATTCTGACCCTATAAGCCTTATTGGTACTGAGAGAATACTTTCTCCTCTTTGGCGATCTGTTTCCTTGGCGTTGGCGGTTTCTGCTTCTGCCGCTGTTATCGGAACGTTACTTGCTTGGTTAACAAGCCGAACTGACATATACGGATGTAAAGTTTGGAAATTACTACTTCCTATTCCTTTGGTTTTTCCCACGTTTCTTGGTGCTGCCGCTTTCATTAGAACGATGAACCCTGGCGGGCTTATGAATCGGTTCTTTTCGACTTTAGGGGTCGACCAGACAATTGAAATGCGAGGTTTTTTCGGAGCTTGGCTTGTGCTAACACTCTTTTGCTACCCATATGTTTACCTTCCAGTGGCAGCACGATTCAGGCAGTTACCGCGCTCTTTAGAAGAAAGTTCTCGTGTTCTGGGACAGACACCAGTTAGAACATTTCGAAAAATAATTCTTCCGCAAGTGGGTCCAGTTATTGCAGCAGGAACACTTATTGTGTTTCTTTATACAATAAGCGACTTTGGTGCTGTGCAATTAATGCGTTATGACACGTTGACCCGAAGTATTTTCACGGCTCAATTAGCTAACCAATCAGTTGCCTTAGCTTTAAGCCTTATCTTGTTATTACTAGCGGGCGTAATTGTTCTATCAGAGCGCATATTTTCACGGGTTACGTTTAAAACAGACCAAGCCGTGTTGGGAAAACCATTGGAATATGAGTTAGGGAAATGGAAAATTCCTGCATTTATTTTCACAACATTTGTGAGCCTCCTGTCAATCGGCGCTCCTCTGCTTGCTATTGGTGATTGGGCATCAGATGGAATTTTTCGCTCTACTGTCGGAGGGCGCCCACTAACGATTGATCGCGAACAGGTATGGGAGTCAGCGTGGAACACGCTATCAATTAGTGTGATTGCAGGAATAGCAGCTGTTCTTGCTGTACTTCCAGTTGCGTATATTGTCGCCAAATATAAATCACGTATCGGAAGTTTTTCTCATGCAGTTGTTATATCAACATTTGCATTACCTGGTCTCTTGATTGCCTTAGCGATGCGCTTTTGGACGCTCCGAACTGATTGGGCCTTTGACTTATTCAATAATACAAAAGCATTGCTTGTGTTTTCGTACGTTGTGCGATTCGGATCTCTCGCTATGGGTGTTGTTCTACTTGCAGTTGCAACTGTTCCTCAACGTTTACAAGATGCCGGAAGGACGCTTGGCGTTCAGCGTGGGTCCAGGTTTTTTAGAATTGATCTTCCGTTAATGACTCCAGGTTTAGGAGCTGCCGCTGGTTTAGTTATCCTTTCAACTATGAAAGAACTACCAATTACACTCCTTATCTCTCCGTTAGGTTTTTCCACGTTAGCTACGAGGATCTTTAGTTCCTTTGAAGACGCCTTTGTTACTGAAGCGGGAATAATGGCGTTAGTTCTTGTACTTATATCATTTTTCCTAACCTGGTTTTTGGTTATTAGGAAAGCAGATCATTTCTGATGCGCTCGTTTACTCTTAAATTGGCGTTGGTGTTCTTCACTACGTTACTTATAGCGATGAGCGCTATTAATGCTCGAGCAACCTATGGGGCGAAGATCAGCGTCGATGAACCGCAGTATCTCCTCACAGCGCTAAGTCTTGCGGAAGACTTTGATCTCGATATCAGTGACGAACTTGATGAACAACGTTACTTACCGTTTCATGAGTTGCGACTAAATCAGCAAACCATAGATCTCAATGACTCTGGGCAACGAATTAGTCCTCATGATCCACTGCTCCCACTATTCCTTGCGTTACCTATGGGTTTAGGGGGATGGCTTGCCTCAAAAATTGCATTAGCAGTTTTAGCTGCGGTAACTGCAGTAGTTACGCTTTGGGTTGCTGTTAGAAGATTTAACGTTTCTGCTAACATTGCCACAACTGTTGTGGCAGTGCTTTTTGCATCACCACCAATGACTTCGTATGCCACACAGATTTACCCTGAAATGCCGGCAGCGCTTGCCCTTATCACCTCTATAGCGATCATTACGGGGACAACAACGCGAAAACATGTTTTGGCTTTGATTCTCGCCTTAACAGCTTTGCCCTGGTTGTCTGTCAAATATGTTCCCGTAACGGCAGCCCTGGCAGCATACTTTCTTTATAAAAATTGGAATAGTGAACGAAAAAAAATCTACTTCTTCTCAGTAATGATGGGGATATCAGCAATTGCTTACCTGATGATTCATAAACGTATTTATGGGGGGTGGACTGTTTACGCTTCCGGAGATCATTTTGTTAATGGCGAATTTGAAGTTGTGGGACGAAACCCAAACCTCGCTGCCAGAACACGACGATTATCTGGCCTGCTTTTAGACCAACAATTTGGTTTGATTCCTTGGACTCCAGCATTTTTTGCACTCATTCCTGCATTCGCATTTACGGTAAAGGAGCGTTTCAAAGAAACGTTCCTTCTACTCCTATGTGCTGTTGTTGGATGGTCTGTCGCTACATGGGTTGCGCTAACCATGCACGGGTGGTGGTGGCCAGGAAGACAACTTGTAGTGATTTTGCCAACTGCAATCATTGCTTTGGCAATACTGGCAGAAAAATTCAAAATCTGGAGATGGTTTATTTATCTGGGAGGAGCCTCAGGGGTCACTGCTTGGCTGTGGTTAGCATTCGAAGCAACAACTGACCGACGAACCCTTGTTGTTGACTTCTACGAGACTAGCTATCCGATATATCAGGCACTCGCAGATGTGCTCCCTGATTTTACTGACTTTGATCAGTCTGCAATTTTGTCGAACGGTGTTTGGTTAGCGGGGATTGTAGTTGCCACCATCCTCACGATTACCAGAAAGACGAAAGTTCCAACACGGCGTCCATTTATTCGCTATGAGACTCGCACACAAACATTGAAAATTCAAGGGACAAAAAGCAAGTTAAAGATTTCTAAACAGGTTTTTGAAGAACACTAATTTGTAGCTTAAAGCGTGGGAACTAGCTCTTGGACCAGTGAGAGGTGTTGCTTTCTGAGCCCGTCCAAAAGTGAAGTTGTTGCTTCCCAGCCAAGAAGACTCTTCACGCGAGCGGTTGAGGCAGTGGTTGCTTTAGGGTCTCCAGGAGGTAAGGGGAAATTATCTATACGCGTTTTGGATCCTGTGATCTCCTGAATCATGTTGATTACTTCATTCAGTGATGCAGACACTCCACCCCCGATATCGAGAGGTTCCAATTGGGAGTTATCAAGGTGTAACCCAGCCTGTATCGTAGCTTCAACAACATCTTCAACGAACGTGAACTCTCTTGATTGTGTTCCATCTCCGCGAAGAGGAAATCTATATGAACCCGGCAAAGAAGCTCGGAATAGTCTATTCATAGCCATGTCTGGTCTTTGGCGTGGACCATACACTGTGAAATACCGAAGAGGGACAAGAGACAAACCTCGTTCATGATAAACAGTGGCAAGTTGCTCACACGCAGCTTTTGAAACACCGTACGGACTTATCGGTTGTATTTTTCTTCCTTCGTCTGTAGCTGTTGATCCATAAATTGACGAGCTGGATGCAAAAGCTACTTTTTTAACGTTTGCTGACAGTGCGGCTTCAAATATTCTTTGCGTCCCATAGATATTAATTTCCACATTATCTAGAAATCCATTTCCCCAAGAATCCTGAACGCCTGGGCGTGCCGCCAAATGAAAAACAGTGTCATCTCTTTGAAGTAACGACGAAAAGTCAAATGTCCTGATATCACTTTTGATGAGCTCGAAAGAGTCATTGTCCAGCGATTGGTTCAGATTTAGCTGCTTACTGTCAGGGTCATACCATGGGTCAAAATTGTCAATGCCAACAACCTTATGCCCTCTTCGCAGAAGCTCTTCTGATAGATGGGATCCTATAAAACCGGCTACTCCGGTAATGATTGCACGTGTCATTATGTAAAAGATTATTGTAGAGTTATTCAAGCGCAGTTTACGCAACTAATTAGGCTTACTTTACATACTCAATAGGAAGACGACAACCCATGGGTTCATTTGGAATACGTACATGGCTGAGATAGTAATTATCGGTTCAGGTCCTGCTGGGTTAATGGCTGCCTGGAGAGCTGTGGAATTAGGGCATGAGGTAAAAGTTTTTGAATCTGCTCCAACGGTCGGGGGAATGTCAGGAAGTTTTGAAATCGCAGGAATACGCGTTGACTATGGATCGCATCGCCTGCACCCATCTACCCCGCCCCATCTTCTAAATAGGATCTCAACACTTCTCGGCGATGATCTTCAAACCAGAGAACGCAACGGTCGAATTCGGTTATATGACAGATGGGTTTCCTTCCCATTACGAACAACGAATATGGTTCGTCACCTTCCCTTATCGTTCTCAGTTAACTCAGCTCTCGATATTCTCCAGCGCCCTTTTACAAAACGCTCCGATCTTACATTTGACGACGAAGTTACTAACCGCTTAGGAAAAACAGTTGCTTCAGAGTTCTATGGCCCGTATGCAGAAAAGCTCTGGGGCGTTCCAGCTAACCAGTTAGACGGTGAACAAGCACGCAGGCGCGTTTCCGCATCATCTCCGCTGGCGATCATTAAACGATTAATTAAATCTTCAACTCCCACTGGGCGAACATTCCTGTATCCACAAAACGGGTATGGTCAGATTGTCGAAGCTATCGCTAATGCAGTTATCGATAACGGAGGAGAGATACATACAAATTCTCCAGTTACACATATTCAGGTTGAAAGTGAATCAATTCAGGTAACTGCTGGAGGGAATAGTATTACGGCTAAACACGTATGGTCTACTGCACCTCTTACGAAACTTACTGAGATCGTTGACCCAAAGCCGCCGAAAGAAATTTTGGCAGCTTCGTCCTCTCTACGAGTACGAGGCATGGTACTTGCATATCTTGTTCTAGATCAAGATCAATACACGGAATACGATGCGCATTACTTACCAAGCCAGGAAACGAATATCGCTCGACTTTCGGAACCAAAAAATTACAGAGATGGCGGTGATCCAGAGGGAGTAACAGTACTATGCGCAGAAATTCCCTGTTGGCCTGATGATGAGGTGTGGAATAGTTCTAACCAAGAAATTGGTGAATTAGTTATGTCAGATTTAGTGAAGTTAGGTTTGCCATCTGCTAGACACGTTGAAACGCAAACTCGAAGACTTCCTTCGGTTTACCCTGTCTTTGAACGTGAAACAATGGAAGATCGAGAGACCCTTCTCAAATGGGGGCAATCACTTGGAAATCTCATTCCATTTGGTCGGCAAGGATTCCTTGTGCCAGATAATCTTCACCACACATTAGGTATGGGCTGGGACTTAGCTGAATCCATCGGTAAAGAAACGGAGTTAAACGTCGGCCATTGGAAAGATTCAGTTGAGCGTTTTAAGAAAAATATTGTTGAAGATTAATTTTAAAATATAGCAAGTACGACTTGCAAATATTGTTAGGCATACCTAATATAAGAATGTGGACTACGGTAAACATCGCTTAACAACTTCCCCAGATGTACACCTGCGTCCACATCTACAAATAACAAAAGCAAAAAAAGATCTAGAAACTGTGCGGCTGGCTGTGCGGCCGCACGGTTTCTATCTTTAAGGTAAGGATTTTCCATGGGGGACAAATTCGAACAACTCCGTCTTTCAACAGCGCTCGCTCACTTAATACCCGGCGCAGAACTCGTACTTCGGAGTCATGACAATGCTGAATATCTTGTAGGAAATCATCCAAGCGCTGAATTTACGTTATGTGAAATGCGAAAGCTGATTGCTTCAAGCGCGTGCCCAAGTAGGCCTAACTTCACGAAATGGATAAAAGATTACGAAATTCGTGGTGCTGCCAGTGACTTAGGTGTAGGAATTTATAGAAGTCTCCAAACCGAACGAATGTCGCGTTGGTTCAGCACTACTCTGCGACCTGAAATCGTCTATGAATCACTGGAAAATGCCGACATTGATGGCATTTGTTCCATTCCAGTTGATGCAACAATAACTCCCGATTCACTTTTAGGAGTAACCACGGTTCAAATATCAGTAGAAGAGGATGTCTCAGACGAAATGTTGAACGAGCTAGTTCTAGTTGGGTATAGCGCTTGTCTTATTAATGAGATTTCCACTTCGCTAGAATCTGGAAGTGCTTGTGGCACTGTTAATCCTCAAACTGATAGGCAACGCACACAAAATTCTTAAAGGGTACTTCGTCGCAATCAGGGAGCGCAGACAAGAATTCGTTGCGAAGCAAATGCACCTACACCGACCTGTCTTCCTTTCACGTCAACTGTGGTTGTTCCATCAGGAGAGACAGCAGTAACGGTACCGTTTTCACCAGGAATGAGGTTTGACTCCTCAAGAAATTCAAGGAGTCCAGGTTGAAATTCTAACTCCTCAGGTATTCGTTCAATAACAAATTGGTTGCCGACACTAATCTCAGCGAGGGCGGATGTGCCTTCGGGAGTTTGGTAATCAGAACCAGGGATCGGATTACCATGTGGGCATGTTGTTGGATCCTCAAGCAACCTTAAAAAAGCGGCTTCAACTCTCGGAGATACCACGTGCTCCCATTTTCCAGCTTCGTGATGAGCTTCAGCCCAACTAAGTCCAAGTACATCCGTTAGGAAACGCTCCGCGAGTCGATGGCGTCGAACAACCTGATTAGCTAACCTTGCCCCTTTAGAAGTCAGGTTAATAGAGTTGCCTTTTAATTTGATGAGTCCTGCGTCGTTCATTTTTCTTACCATTTCAGAAACAGCTGGTCGTGACACCTGCAACCGCTCAACGATTCTTGCCTGAATCACATCAACTCCGTCTTCCTGCAGTTCAAATATAGTCTCACAATATTCTTCGAAGGCTGGGTGGTAATCAGTGGTTTGATAAGGCATATGCTTATTCTAGCTCATGATGTCGTGGAGCGGTAGTGGAAAATGACACACTATTAATTTCCTCTTGTGCGTATTTGCTCTAAATTCAACGAAGTGGACAATACTGTAGGCCTCATTGTGAACCCCAGATCTGGTGGAGATGTTCGAAGAGCTGTGGCAGCGGCGGCTCGTTCCACATTAGAAGACAAGGTAAGCATTGTTCGAAGAATTGTCCTTGGTTCTATGGCTGCCGGCGTGAGAACATTCCACGCAAACTATGAACCCATGCAAATTGTTCGCCGGGCAACTGAAACGATCCGAGATATCGATGTTGTGTATGTCAATGATTCAATGACCTTTACAGAAGAGGACTCAACGATAGCGGCACGACTGATGAAAGATAAAGGAGTCCCGTGTGTAGCTGTGTTAGGTGGTGATGGAACGAACCGTGCCGTCACGAAAGGGTGGATGGACATACCTGTTATTCCGATTTCAACTGGGACAAATAACGCATTCCCTGTGTTTATTGAACCAACCGTGGCTGGTACAGCGCTGGGGCTTGTCTCAATAGGAGCTGTAGGCCTTAAAGACGTATCAGACCAATCAAAGTTAATTCATGTAGCAGATAATGAAGGAGATATTGATCTTGCCTTGATTGATGCTGTTGCTGTTAACGATCCCTATGTTGGGTCATTGGAGCTTTTCGATCCTCAAACAATGGTTCTAGCAATACTCACACAAGCTGATCCTATTGCTATTGGGTTTTCATCAGTCGGAGGGCTATTACAGCCAGTTTCAGGTGAAGATGACCATGCTTTGCTCGTTCGGTTTGCTCCCATTGGCAGTGGAAGAGATGAAATGATTATCAAGGCTCCGACAGCGCCGGGACATTACGACAGTATTGGCATACATGAAACTTCAACGCTTCCCTTTGGCGAAACAGTTGCAGTGAGCGGAGAGGTCTTGCTGGCCTTTGATGGCGAACGCAAATTGCGTGTGCGTAAAGACCAGACCGTTCATCTGTCTGTTCGTCGTGATGGACCTCAAGTAATCGATCCTGCCCGAGCGGTTACTTTAGGGCGCTCTGTAATGATCAACGCTTAAATGTCGGGGATTCCCATATCAAAGTTTGATGATCGTATTCCCCCATCAACGCCAAGAACCTGACCGGTCACATAGGACGCAGCGGGCGAAGCTAAATATAGTGCAGCTGCTGTAATGTCGGCGACTTCCCCTAACCGCCTCATTGGTGTCCCTGAAACCATTGCATCATGAATCTCATCATTCGTTAGCACAATGTCAAGCGCCGAGGTCTTTATCGCACCGGGTGCTATCGCATTGACGCGAACGCGTGGGGCAAGGTCAAGTGACGCATGAATGGTGAGTTGAATCATCGCAGCTTTCGCAGTTCCATACGCAGCAAAGCCTCTACTAGGAAATCGTCCCGCAGCAGACGCAATATTAATGACACTACCGTTACCAGACTCAGCAAGCAGGGGAGCACTGATTTGGATCAAATCAAATGCTGTTTTGACATTCCACTCCAACGCATCACTAAACGCCCGTTCCGTCGTATCCATAAAAGATGAAGGCATAGACCCGCCAACATTATTCACAACCGTAGATACTCCACCAAATTCGTTCACAGCAGCATCAACTAGTCGCTGCATACCTGTTCGCTCTGAAAGGCTTCCTGCTACATATACCGCCTCGCCACCAAAAGCCTTAATTTCATCAACGACTGCTGCAAGGTCCTCTTCACTGCGTGACCCGATCACAACTTTCGCTCCTGCTTGCGCAAAACCAATAGCGATACCTTTGCCAATGCCTCTACTCGCCCCAGTCACCACAGCAACATGGTTTTGCAAATGAAATAAATCAGTAACCATGACTTTATGTTGTCTCAGAAACCACCGAGTTGCACATCAATTGACGAAATGCGTGGCGAACACAGCAATGACAGACATACTGAAACCATGACAATTGACAGCACAGCACCCTCATTACTCCCACCAGACGACGATTTAGACATTATTCATACCCGTCGGTACGAAACCCGCGTCTACAGACTAAACGAATCAGAAATGCTTATTAGAGGAGCTATTACAGATACAAAACCACCAGGACTCTACGTCATTGATGATCCCGATGAACTTGAAATACATCAAATGCAGATCGAAATGAAAGTAAAAGTACCTGAATTGGAAATCATCGATGCAAAAGCTGGATTTGAAACGCACCCTCATACGTCATGTCCCCGCATCCTAGACCACTACAAAAATCTTATTGGGCTAAACATCGCTCGCGGATTCACCCACAAAGTACGTGAACTATTTGGCGGACCAAGAGGTTGCACACATATAACAGCCCTACTGCAGGCAATGGCTCCTGCCGTCGTGCAGGCAACTTGGTCAATGGCGGTACGCAAAAGACGAGATGATGGTATTGCCCCAGGCGCAGTCGATAAAAACCGTGAAAACATGCTCGCAGGGAATATCAATACCTGTCACGTATGGGCAGAAGACGGAGACCACCTTCAAGAAGTCCGAGAAGGCAAACCACCGGAACCCCCGCTTCAAGTCACTGAACGTCTTATCCAACTAGGGCGCAAACCCGAAGAGTGGAGAGTGTTTTAGCTAAACGACCATTTTCCATTTTCATCAAAATGGAGTTCGCTCAATTCACCATCACGAATTTCCCGATCGGTGCCCAACGCAACGGAAACTTTCTGATAATTCCACTTCATCACATCCAACGTCAACTCAATCAACTGATCATCACTAAAGAACTCCCGAAGCTCCTCAAGTAATTCCTGCGTTATCGAGTTTGGTTGTGTCATTAAGCCCGTGGCAAATGCTGTAGCTGCTGCATGGTGAGCTTCCATACCCTCCCCGTTACGTAACGCTTTTTGTGCAGTGTCCTCATCTAAACCATGTTCTCTAGCAACTGCTAGACGCAGAGAACGTCACGTATGACAATCATGATGTTCAGCGCAACGCAAACGAACCATCTCAGTCGTAACCGGATCAACCAAATCCAATTGGACTACTTCCTCCTGCCACCGAGACAAAGCCTCACGAAACAACGCATTAAAAGATGAAGACTCTACTCGTTGTGTTCGCATCACGTACCCGTGCTTCCAACGAGTTTGCTCCACACGAGCAATAATCGGATTCGTTGCTCCACAACCAACAACGCATTCACAAACGTCACAAACCCCTCTTCGCCAAGATGTTCACGAACAGCGACAGCAGAAGCATCAGGAATAGATGAAACATCAATAATGAACTCTTCTGTGAAGCGTAAACACGACTTTTCCGCCTCTGTAAAAATATTTGATGAAGACCATTGCGCAATCGCGTCAGCCTTAGAGGGATCAAGGTACTGTCTCGCAGACTCTACTTCCTCATCACACCCTAAAATCATCGCAATACGTAACTTACATAGACTCAGTAACGCTTTATCAACCACATCCCATGCGAGATCATGAATATTCGCTAATTCTTTCTTCACACCATCGCGCTCACCTAAAACCTCATCAAAGAATTGTGATGTTGAACCAGCCATACCTACACAATAGGCGCACGCGTAAAGAAACTTCATATCCCTTTTGGAAGATCCTTTAACCTGATGCAACATACACATAGGAGGACGTATGGAACCACTAATTAGATACCCAATCGTGCAGCACGCATGGTTTGTCAACGACATCGAAGAAGCGTGCAAAAAATGGAACAGAGTCACCGGAGCAGGACCATTCTTCGTAACAAAAGGACACTGGGGCGACCGTCACCTATACCGAG
>Ga0208277_1001484_pt1 | contig 13633 bp, 11 predicted proteins | sample ETNtaG_5_FD_185782 | JGI IMG/M metagenome (GOLD analysis project Ga0208277, IMG submission 185782) | Marine microbial and viral communities from oxygen minimum zone, Eastern Pacific Ocean - ETNP201406SV205 (SPAdes) (version 2) | ecosystem: Environmental > Aquatic > Marine > Oceanic ...
TAAGCATCCTACCTGTTCCTAGACGCGCAATCTCAATGGAACTACTTGGACTTGCTCCTGTGCGGTTGCTCGTTTCATCGATAATAAGGAAACCTCTGTTTTGCAACATCATTGTACCACCCTTACCTCGTTCGTTTCTATTGCATTGACCTAACCATCTCTGATTTCTCTCTTCTGTGAGGCACATGCGCTATGGAGAGGGGACTTTCCTCAGAGTCGAACTCTGTCAGCAGCCCTCCTACTCCCTCAGTTTATCTAATTGCGAAAATCATTTGAAGGCTTCGTAATCATTGATATGGATTATCGCCTGGAGAAGTAACAACTTGTTGTTGAGCATAATGTGACTCTTGTTGGGGTACTGGGATTTGTCTTGCTGACTTTTGGAAATTTTTGTTCGCCGGCAATCTTTGGATATTATTGGCACTAGGTGCCTTTAACCCGAAAATTATCAAACCGATCAATGAAGCGATTAAGAGGAATATTATAATCAACAAAACCGGGTTAATTTCAGCAATTCCACCAAAGAAACCATCTGATTCTCCATCACTGGCATAGAATGTTTCAGTTTGTGAAGTGGGGCCGCCAACTATAATGAATTCAATCCACATAGAACCATCCCTATCCGGGGTCCAACGATGATTAAAGAATCCACTTCCACCAGATTGTACTTTCACTTCTTGGGTATGAATAATTGTTCTAGCGCCATTGCTTTCAACTCGCTCCACTCTGAGTTGAGCAAATCCATCTGACTGGCCAATGTTTTGAATTACTACAGATAAATCTAGAGGGGTACCGACAGTAACATCATTATTTGTGCCAATAGATGGCTGGACAAGCACGTATTCGGGCAACTGTTGTTCAAGCTGCCATACGGCAAATGGTGAAAAGATTTCATCAGAGACTGAACCGAAGGTATTTCCTGCCATATCACTACCACTAATCCAAATCCTCAATTCCAAAGATTCTGTTCTAGTTTCTACAGGTATCACTGATTCAAGGTCTATACTCATTTCGGCATTTATCATATCGCCGAATGGCTGACCACCCAGTATTTGAATTGGGCCTGTGCCGTTAGCAATACTTGATGAAGCGAATCCGAAACCTGAGCGATGTACTTCCCAACTGAGATATAGTGATTCTTCATCCAAAAACAGGTTCTCGGACATAGTGAATTTTAGGTTTAAATCACTCCATAAATCTTCTTTGATAACTTCGATTAAAGAGGGGGAATCAATGCTAACGATCGAAGGGGCTTTATCGTCAACAATAAACCACAATAATGGAGAAGAAGGGGGGGTTATTGACGCACCATTTGGTGCATTGAGTAAAGCAATATCCAAAGCATAATTTCCAGTTGATGCTGGACTGATTATAGTTCCGTTAAACATTCCAGAGGTATATTCTACATTTGCAATGTTCAAACCGAGATTATACATCAATTGAAGTTCTTGGTTAACAGTTCTACCTGTTTTGACCCACTTTAAGACCCCACTAATCTCAATTTCTTCTCTAGCCATTACCCATGCACCGCTGCTTGATTCATTATTTCCAGTAATTGAATATTCCATACTGCTTTGATCTACCGACATCTCTCCAGAGTAACGCCAGTTTAATTCTGTCAGCTGGATAACTGTAGATTGCCCTTTAAGATCGCTTAGAATTAGATTTGGAGTTCTAATTACACTATCATCCGGGTCAAATCCCCATTTTAACTGAAATGTAACGGTAAATTCGCCGGAATTAGTGAATAATCCCGTACCTGTTGCCCCAACCATAGAGCATGTTAAGATTTCAATGTAAAGAGTAGATGAAGAGCAAATATCTGTTTGTCGATTCCAAGAGATAGTGGAAGAATCTGGTTGGTTTATTGACAAATCAAGTTCTAGATTAGTAATGTCTGTTACTCCATTTTTATCCCATACTGGAATCTGCAAGGTTATATTTTCTCCTGGATGAAGCCATGGTAACATACCAAATTCCCAAGCGAGTTCTGAATATCCAAGTTGAGGAGATCCATCACTACTGATTAAAAGATTGAATAATGGGTTTGTCATATTGCCAGAATCTGGTAATACATTTCCTGCTGAGTCAGCAACCGTTATCCAACCTCTAGCATAACCACCATCTGGGGCTGATGATGTATCTAAATTGTAGTGATAAACCCCTTCTAGATTCATTAGGTTAGAAGGTATATGCAGTTCCTTTGTGAAATATTCACCTTGATCTATTTCACCATTCATATTAATATCGTCTGACCAAGAGCGCCAAATACTAATTTCGGCTTGTGAAGGCAAAACTGGCCGGTCTGTAATAGTAAATTCTAGTAATTTAGAAGGACTGGATTCAAAGTGGTCAAACTCATCAATATTCATGTACAGAAGTTGTGGAGAGACCGAATCGTAACCAAATTCAATTTGCCTAGCAACTTCGTAACTAACATCTTGATTTTTCAGCGGGAGAACATCTATCTCTAATTCAACATCTTCTCCTACTGATGGAACCACCCACTGAATTGATGCAACTCCATTATTAATTATCGATGATGAGCCATATTCGTTACCATCAACTAGTAACCTGACCAGTGCATGTCCTGTCCTTGGAGATGTACCTTCATTACCTTCAAACCCAAGATGTACCTTGACTGTTACTGGTTCACCCTTCTTGAGATATGGATAATTGATATCAGAGCCAATACCATTTAGGCCAACTACTTCCCAATCTTTTACCGAGATGTCATTTTCAACACCCAATGAATTACCTAGACCAAAGGATTTACTGATCGGCAACATTGGTCCGGTACCTGAAACTAGATTTGTTGACACAACTAAAAATTCTTCATCATCCCATTCCACAGGGAATTTAAAACGGTGAGTGATTTCTAACAATGAAGATGAATCTGTCATACTAACTGCACCATTGGCACCCAAGTCAGACCATATTAATTCAATTCCACTTTCGATACAACTGCTGACTGCTGGACCAATGATTGGCAATGCCAAGGTTGAACATCTTAATTGAGCTGAATTTTCTTTACCAATTAAATTAAAGTCAACCAACCATCCGTTTGCCCTAACATAATCATATGGATTATTAATTCCAACAGTGGAGAAATCAAAGATGCTTGTCACATCAATCCAATTCATAGAGGGAGTGAATGTATCTGTAACATTCGACACGGTAATTGAAACAGGGTTGATTGAAGGAGAGTAAGTCAAAGAATTAACGGTTAATTTAATTGAGCCTGTGCTAGCCATTCTTACTGGTATTGTTATTTCTCTCACACCATTGGTTGCAATGGTGTTCATCAATGCATTATTTATGCCAATTATTAATGGATCTGTACCCGAGAAATCAAGGTTTAATTCACCATTATATGTTGCTAAGAAGCCACCTGCATGAATGTTCGTAGCAGTGGAAGAAGAACCTAATTTAACGGTCAGTTCTACTAATTTAAAACCATTAAGGTCTAGGTCTGCTGGCGATTGTGACAATATATTATTGATGTTAGCAAGTTCTGATGGATTCATACGAATTGTCGTTATTGAAGAAAAATCATTCAGAGAACTAGTCAAAATGTCTTGAGAGCCCATGGAAATTGTTAGGAATGGGTTGACGAAACTTGCATTGGGACTAGCAACTGCAAATTCAAAATTTTCAACACCAGAAACTGGAAGATAAATCGAAAATTCTGCAGGCGAACTTGCTGTTGATTGCTCGACAGACCAGAATGAACCATCAGAGAGACGGTCTTGTAATCCCAACTTCCCTATTCCTGTTTTGTCCATTGTCCAATCTGCAATATTATCAAGCCCAATATCTAGTTCTAATCCCTCAGCAACGCTAGTTCTTATCATCTCTACGGATAATTTTTCCAGAACCCAATTGTTACCATTTCCTACCACTTTAAGCATAACGTCAAAATTAGGTTTATCAAATGAGATAAGAGTATTATTGGGCAGTTGATTCCAACTTGAACCTGAATTAAGAGAATATTGCAACTGTGCTGAACCTGTCAGATATGATTGTGATTTTATTCCAACAAAACCGCCCCGCATGTAATATTCTGTTGTTTGGAGAGAACCTGAACCACTAATCTGACCTGAACTCCAAGTGCTACCACTCAACGACCAACCCTTACCAGCTGGGTTTGTGTCAAAATCATCTTCGATAAGACCGTCAAAATGTATACCGTGAACCACTGGTAGGGAACCTGTCGTGGTTTCCATATCAATCTGCATTTTGACCAAGGGATAAGTTTTCCAATCAATTATTCCAAAATCCATTTCTGTTACTGTTAGTCCACTAAAGCCTGGCAAAATTTGGTTATTTGATGCATCTAAAAGATTCCATTCAAATTTTGAATCTACTGGAACAAAGGCATCCATGTACATGAAACCATACGACCTAGGCTCACCTTGACCAGTTAGTGAAGGGCCAAAAGCAGGAGATACCCAAGTGCCAATACCATTTCCAGCGCCTCCAGTTGGAGTGATTGTAATGTCGTCAATCCAAGCAGTATCTGAACCTGAATTTACACTCCCATCTTTGGCGTATTTCCAGGTTAAAGTTTGAACATTTGCCCCCATAGTAAAGGTGTGTGTCCCACTAGTAACTCCTGCCCAACGTTGGTCAAAACCACTAGATCTCGTACATGTGGGGTTATCGATACAGAATACTAAGTAATCAAACCCACTTTCTGAGGAGACTTGATACAAAAATTCGCCAGAACCTGCCGGGATGGTTGAGACATCTAGCGTCAAGGTTGTTTCTTGATTACTTGATATTGTGCCGGCTTTGGCGGTTTGAGAACCTGAAAGAACATTATTGGCTTGTATCAACCAGTTAGATACACCACCTAGGCTCCATTCTGGTCCAAATGAGCCGCTCTCAAAGTCCCATGACCATTCTTGGGGCAATAGAGATAATGAGCTTGTATTAACATTGACACCGTTAAAGGATGTAGAACTAGAGAAATCACTAGCATCTGTAAATGAATAAGCTGTTGATGTGGACAGACTGGAAGGCTCCATGTCAACACTCATTGTTTGGACTACTTGGCCGTCGGGAACCGCCACCGAAACTTTCTCAACAGCACCATCAGGATAGGATCCAATTGAAACTGTAGTAGATTGGCCCAGTGGTGTAGCCTGATTAGTTATAATTTCATCAATTATTTGCCTATCATGGTTATCAAAATAACTAATTTGGGTTGATATTGCAAATATTACGAGCATTGTGATGGCCAAAACTTTGCCACCCACAGCGCTCCCCATGAGATTGGTACGAAATATCACAGGTCAAAACCTTTCTCCATAAAATAATGAAAATAGCCGAACGCAATACTCAATAGCCTGCTAATTAGTCAACAGCCATGGACAAGGTTGAACAACTCAAACAACAAGCCGGAATCGCAGCATGTAAATATGTTGAATCCGGTATGAAAGTCGGTTTAGGGACTGGTTCAACAGTAAAATATACTGTCATTGAATTAGGCAGAATGATTTCAGAGGAAGGCATGGAAATAGTTGGAGTCCCAACATCGCTAGCAACTCAAAAACTAGCTATTGAAGTGGGTATACCTCTAGTTGAATTATCAGATTGTACACATTTAGACATTGTAATTGACGGCGCAGATGAATTTGATCCACAATTCAACTTGATTAAAGGCGGAGGTGCTGCTTTACTAAGAGAAAAGATAGTCGCTCAAGAATCAAAAGCAATGGTTGTTGTCGCAGACCACAGAAAACAAGTAAACGTCTTAGGAGCATTTCCACTACCAATAGAGATTACACCATTTTCATTTGAAGCAACTATTAGACAACTTTCTAGGTTGTTGGATTGTCGAGTTAATTGCCGAATGTCAGGAGATAATCCGGTAATCACCGATAACGGCAATTACATTGCTGATGCTCATTGCGGGCCAAATTTGAGCAATCCTTGTGAAACAGAAATGGAAGTGTTAAAGATTGCCGGGGTGGTACAAGTTGGATTATTCAATGAAATGTGTGATGCTGTGATTTTAGCAAATAATGATGGTGTAGAGTTACTGGTTAACCAAAACGGACGATTGGTTGAATAGACGATTCTTCAATGAAAAATTAAATACGACCTGCGGCAGGGCGGAGTGGGCCTGTAGCTTAGTCAGGTAGAGCGACGGACTCTTAATCCGTCGGTCGCGGGTTCGAACCCCGTCAGGCCCGCTAATCAAAAACTGCAATTACAGTTGAAGAATTGATTTTACCAAAATTGTGTGAATCACTACTCGCAGTTGGATCTGGATTATCACCCTCGACAAATAAAAGTTTATCTTCAACTGACTTGATGCGTTTTATCAAAATATTTGTTGAATCAAACGGGCTGGGAAATACAATAATTTGTTTAGGCAATAATACTTCACCATTGTAGGTTTTACAACTAATAACATCGCCACTTTTCAGGGTCGGCCACATACTATCACCCCGAACGGTGACAGATAATTTTTCCATAAAATCAACTAGCGCGAATCCAAGGGACATCTCGCCCCTTTACTTTCCAAAACATATGATGAATTTGTTCGACTGCGTCCATAAGTTCTTGAGCATGTTCTGAGGAAACTTCGACTTTACATGCACTGCATAGTTTTGCAGCTTGCCAAAAGATGGTATGAATATCTGGATTTTCTTCCAAGTGTTGTGGTTTGAAAAAGTCAGTCCAAAGAACCAATAATTCTTCTTTGCACTTGTGTGCTTCTTCTTCTTTAATAGCTGCATAACGACTCATTGTGTTGATGTATGCTGCCGTACCACAATCTGTTGAATGGTTGGCTGCTAAAGTTAGCATCTTTTTGGTCATTGATTGTACTGCTTCTGCTGCTACTCTTGCACTGGCTGGGTCATATACACCACATGGTCCATCACAATGTGCGTTTGCTTCTATTGCTGTCATGAATCAATGGAAGAGCAATCGATTTATCAATATGTGGTTTTATTTTGCCACTATTGTTGTTCCATTTTCTCCTTTTAGGGACTTCAAAGCATCCCCTGGTTGGCATAAAATCGCAGTTAAATTCGGATTATGCAAACAAGCTTCCATTAAACTTCCAATTTTAGGACCCATTGAGCCTTTGGGAAACTCTCCTTGAGACATATAATCCTCACATTGGTCAAGGGTAAGAAGGCGATGTGATTTTTCTTCAGTTGTACCAAAACCTGTTTTAACAGAATCAATTGCTGTGGAAATTATCAATGCATCGGCGTTTAATTTTATCGCTATTAGTGACGAAAGTCGATCTTTATCAATCACTGCGGGAACACCAACATAGTGGTTTTCATGCTTCACTACTGGAATTCCTCCACCGCCTCCACAGATAACTACGGCTCTGAGTTCAACTAATTTTTTAATTACTTCAATGTCCAACACATTCATCGGTAAAGGACTGGCAACAACTCTTCTTGGACCGTTGGCTGTTTCAGCGATATCCCAGTCAGCAGTCATTACGACACGATCAGACAAGATAGGTCCAACTGGCTTTGTTGGAAGTTTAAATCCTGCGTCGTTAATATCAACTTCTACTCTAGTAATGATGCAGACTGTTCTTTCTGGCCGACGCCTTTTCATCAAAATAGAATCAAGATTCAACGCTAAAGAGTGACCAATCATCCCTTGTGTTGCTGAAACCCAATCATCCATAGTATGTGAGAATTTTTCGTCTAATTGCATCAAGTGTCCCACTTGTGGTCCATTTCCATGGGTAAGAATAACACTCCAACCGGATTCTAGTAAGTCAACAACATCACTCATAACTTTCGCTAGAGTTTCCTCGGATTCACCCGATTTTGTTGAAGATGGATTTTGTAATGCATTACCACCTATTGCATAGACAACTACCTTCTGCATGAGATATGCTTACTAATTACTAGTTTGATGTTTTCTATCAATTAAACAATCAAACAGTGATTTTGAATCTATGTTGGTCAGTTGAAGGGTGAATTTCAATTACCGGACATTATACGGAGTATTGGTGAGGATATGAAGACAATTTGGATTTCGGATGTACTTAATGGTAAATTTGATGGTCAAAATATTGAATTGAAAGGTTGGATAAAGCGTTCACGTGGCTCTAATAAAATCCGCTTTTTAGTCCTTAGAGACTCCACTGGGTCAATACAATGTGTTGGGAAAAAAGATACATTAGGAGAAGATGCTTTTGAGCAACTAAAATCTGCATTGATAGAATCATCAATCATAATCAATGGAGTAGTAAATCCTGATGAAAGGGCTGATGGCGGATATGAATTAGTAATTCAATCTATAGAAATTATTGGTCCAGTTAACCCAGAAACTCCATTCCCGATTACTGAATCAGCAATGGCTGCAGCAGATGGAGGAGAAACTGAGTTTCTGTTAGACAACCGCCACCTATATCTTCGCACATCAAGGATGACCACGATGCTGAAAATTAGAAGTTCGGTTTTTGGTGCGATTCACTCATATTTTAGAGACCAAGATTTCATCGAATATCAAGCCCCTAATTTTGTTGCAGGAGCTGTTGAAGGTGGCTCAACACTTTTTGAAGTTCCATATTTCCCGACCGAAAAGAATCCAGAGAGGAAAGCCTATCTTACCCAGTCATGGCAATTATACGCTGAAGCAGCTATGCCCGCTCTTGAGAGACTCTATACAATTGCCCCCTCATTTAGGGCTGAAAAATCTCGTACTAGGAGACATTTGACTGAGTTTTGGCATGCTGAAATGGAAGTTGCATGGGCTAATAATCAAGAAATAATGAGTTATGGTGAGGGAGTTGTTAGAAAGATTGCCTCGACATTATTGGAGGAAAGGAGTGCAGAATTAACATCACTAGATCGAGACCTAGAAACTATTGCTCGTTATGCAGACTCAAAGTTCCCAAGAATAAGATATGATGAAGCTGTAGAAACTCTACAGGGTATGGGAGTTGAAATTGAATGGGGGCAAGACTTAGATTATTCTAAGGAGAAGGTTTTGACTCAGGACTTTGATGTACCTCATTTCCTAACTCATTATCCTAAAATCGCTAAACCATTTTATCACCGAGTTGACCCAGATGATGAGAATTATGTCTTGTGTCACGACCTACTGGCGCCTGAAGGATATGGTGAAATTATCGGTGGTGGTGAAAGAACATGGTCGGAAGAAGAGATTCTTGCACGCATTGATGAAGAAGGCACGCCAAGAGAGCCATACCAATTTTACATCGACACAAGAACCTACGGAGGTGTTCCACATGGAGGATTTGGTCTTGGAGTTGATAGAGTATGTTCTTGGCTAACTGGTGCTGACCACATAAGGGAAGTAATACCATTCCCTAGAGATTCACGAAGAATTACTCCTTGAGTTGATAAGATGGTTGATGCTGTAGCATTAGGTAGTGGACTGGTTGGCGAATTTGTGATCAATGAATTAACCAAACTAGGCTATCAAGTACATGTTATCGACCTTAAAATTCCAGATTTGATAAAAAATAATACTAATGTAACTTACCAAGAAGGAGATGTGTTTGAACTTCTAAGTCAAATGCCAGAAGCAGGTATTGCTGTAAATATGCTGCCAGGTAGAATTGGTGAGCAGATGCGGACAATCTTGATTGAGGGCGGGACGAATGTTGTTGATTTGGCATTTACCGAACAAGATCCTAGTCAACATGAAAAATTGGCCCAAGAAAACTCCTCAACACTGATTTGGGATGTGGGAATTGCCCCTGGATTATCTAATATGATCATAAAAAAGGAGTTTGTAGAGGATAATAATATTCTATCTGCCTCTATCAAAGTCGGCGGTAATCCTCAGTCTCCTGATGACGCATGGTCATACATGGCTCCATTTTCCCCTTCTGACGTCATAGAAGAATATACTAGACCAGCGAGGATTTTAGTTGATGGGGAAGTGGAAATCGTACCCGCACTGACAGAAAAACATTTGATTGATGTAGACGGTTTTGGCAAAATGGAAGCATTTTTAACCGACGGATTGAGAAGTTTACTGGTTTCTAATCTCAGTAAAAATATGAAAGAATATACCGTTAGATGGCCTGGGCACATCACTAAGTGGATTGAATTAAAAGGTGAATTAACGGAGGATGAGTTACTTGATGCGTGGAAATTTGATAAACAGCGTGATGAATTTACTTGGATGGAAATAGCCATACATTATGCAGAGAAATCTGTAACATGGATAATATCAGATACCGGCAAGGATGGTTTTAGTTCAATGGCTAGAAGCACTGGTTTAGTCACTGTTGCGTGTTTCCTCGAACTAATGAATAAACCAAATAACCAATCAACTCTTTCTTACTCAGGGGTATTCTCCCCAGAAGATTTAGATACTGAAGCTATTAATCGTATTATTGAGTTTGTAAAAAGTAACGGTGTATCCATTCAACGCATTGTCAAATGAGTGTTTCGCCACACTCTGGACATTCTATGCCAGGAAGAAATTCACCTAACATAAAACCACAATGTGGGCAAAATGAGATAATAAAATCAATTTCATCAATTACCAATTTGTCATCACCTAACCATTCATTGTTGCCTTTATCAAGTCCAATACCAAAGACAAATCCTTCTCTTTGATAACTTCGTCACAGTATTTTAGCGGCCTCTCATCCCATGGATTGAAGCATATTGCCAAACCCGACTCTTGAAACATCCCAATGTCTCCAGCAGAATCTCCAACAGAAATAGTCTTACTTTTGGAGATTCCATAACGCCTTTGTAACATTTTCACAATTGCTCCTTTACCATTCATCTGCACTTGATACCTTCCAAAATTATCTAATTCGTACATCCCATTTGATAATTGGTTACCACGTAACCAACCATTGGTGAAAACTGATAATTGTGAATCAAAACCATTACCATATCTTTCTGCAGTAAATCGGTCAATTCCACCCCATCTTCTTCGCCAAGGAGAGTTTGAAGGGAATTGAGCAGCAATATCTCTGGCTGTCTGCTGCAATCCACCTGAAACAATTGCAACCTTGGCACCATCTTTTATCAATTCAGAAATTAGTAAATGCCAATTATCCATCATGGGCATACCCTCCATCAAAGAACGTAATTCAGAATCGGTAATTTTACGATCTTTTATGCTATTTTTTATTAGCGAAATATCCAATTTTATCCAATCCCACTCGTTCAAAAGGCCTTGATTGTAGAGTTCAAATGACTCATCATTTGAAATACCTAATTTGTCGTAAACAAATTGCCAAGTTGAAAGGTGGTCAACCAAGACTCGGTCCATGTCCAAACATACTAAATAACGAAAATTCGACATATTAAGACCCCACTTACATTGTTTTGTCATCTGTATTATTCCATTTGTATTGCGATTGAATTTGTTCAACTTGTTTGCCCATGATGTAAAGAATAATTGCCACCATCATGGCAAATAAACCAATCAATGTCATAGCAATAGTAGTTAATGTAACACCGATAGAAACTGAATTTAATTCACTAAAAGTATCAACCACATTACCAGATAATTTGTAACCTAGAATAAATAATACTATTCCAGGAATACCGAACAGGAATAAAGGATGCTTAGTTTCTAGCATCCAGTAAAATAACTGAGCAAATCTTGACGCGGAGGCTAGAGATTCTCTTTGTGGTAAATTCACTAGACCTGAAGATTCAATAACGCGTACTTTGTAATCTGATGAAAAGTTCATTGCAGTGGATAATTCAGTAGAATTAGCTAAACCAATCAACCCTTGGGATGAGAGGAAAAGGTGATTGATTTCCAGTGCAGCTAACACCAAATCATCTTCGTTAATTTTTTCTGCTTTTTCGTTTTTGACAAATGAGAAATATATGTCCCATCCTTCACGTGACCTATTTACAATTACTGGTAATTCCCTCAGTTTCCATTCCGGAGTGATCAAGATGATTAAGTTACTATAACCATTTTCAAGTGAGGAGTTAACCACAAATTTAGCCAAATCACATGCATTTAACTGCTTGCTGTAATTTAACACTTGGCAACCAAAGTCTTCTGCTAGTTCAATAGTCGAATCATTAGAACCAAGATCAACAAAGACGACTTCTTGTGAAATCTCTTGTCCTCTAACTAACAAAGAAATTATCCTTAGTTCAATGTCCTTTCCGACATAAACTATCCGCAACTTATCTTCAGTCACATTCACCATACTAAACTAATTGAACTTATACTCTGCGTATGATTTTCATAGTTTCACACATTTTCCCCTAGTTTAATCTAGTGCCGTTAAGTTATGTTGATGACTATTGACAATTTAGCCCTACCATGCACAATGGATGGCATGTAGGCGTAGTCATCCCTGCCAAAGATGAAGAATTATTTATCGGAGCAGTTCTTGACACACTACCAAATTTTGTTGATTCTGTAGTGGTAATCGATGATGGTTCATCTGATGACACTTCAAAAGTAGCCAACAAATATCAAGAAAAATCGTATAATTTGACGATAATTCGCCTTGAAGGAAAAGGTGTTGGTGGTGCTATTGATGCAGGCCATCTCGAAATGCTGAGAAATTGCCCAGAACCATTTGTCAGCGTAGTCATGGCTGGAGACGGTCAAATGGACCCAGATGACCTGACCAGGGTGATTACTCCAATTATTGAACAACGATCTGATTATGTAAAAGGTAACAGGTTCATTCACTCTGGTGGATTGGGTAATATGCCAAAAGTTAGAAGATTTGCTAGCCAAATTCTAGCATTTTTGACAACCCTTGCCGCAGGAATAGCAGTTAGTGACCCACAATGTGGTTATACTGCAACCAGTCATCGAGTTCTCAAAGAATGGAATTGGGCTAAATCTTGGGACAAATATGGTTATCCAAACTATTGGCTAATCGAATTATCAAGGCTCTCTTTTAGTGTGATAGAGGTTCCAGTAAAATCGATATATGGCAGTGAAAAGTCTAATTTAAAAATGCTTAGATTTCTATTTTCTGTTGGTATCATGATGTTTGTTATGCTCCACAAACGGTGCCTCTCGATGTTGTTTAATCGAAATGTTGTACCACATAGTATCTTTTCTTTGGTGGCATACTCAATTGGTTGGATTGCCATTATACCTTCGATAAGTACTGATTTGGAGAGAGAGATTGCCAATAGTACAAGTGGAATATTATTTCTAGTGGCGATAAGTTGGATCGCCGCTCATATATTTGACAGAATGGCGGTAAAAACAAGAATAGAGTTGAGGAAAAATGCGCAGGCACGATAAACGAAATAAACCACGAAGTGCCCATGTTAGGCACATTCTTGTCGGTCATAAGCCAGAAGCAAGAGAGATAATTGAACAAATTTCCAAGGCTAAAAATCCTTTGCGAATGTTCAAAAAATTAGCCAAAAAATATTCCAATTGCCCTAGTGGTTCCAAAAAAGGCGATTTGGGAGAATTTATTGAAGGACAAATGGCGGTTGATTTTGAAAAAGCTGTATGGGCTACAGATATTGACCAAACTCCTACTAAATTTGTGAAAACTCAATTTGGTTATCACATAATTTGGGTACACTCAAAGACTGAGCATCAGTAAAATGGTGGGCGTACCAAGATTTGAACTTGGGTCCAAGCGTCCCAAACGCCCGAGTATAGGCCAAACTAACCCATACGCCCGTTGTGTTTTGCC
>Ga0208277_1001485_pt1 | contig 13632 bp, 8 predicted proteins | sample ETNtaG_5_FD_185782 | JGI IMG/M metagenome (GOLD analysis project Ga0208277, IMG submission 185782) | Marine microbial and viral communities from oxygen minimum zone, Eastern Pacific Ocean - ETNP201406SV205 (SPAdes) (version 2) | ecosystem: Environmental > Aquatic > Marine > Oceanic ...
GATGGATGATTTGTTCATTGGTGTCGCAACCAATGTCATTGTCGGGCAAGCCATCTTCATCCGAATCGATAGAGCAGGAATCTGCCCATTCAGGGGTCTCGTCATGATCGCCACCATCAAAGGAATCGCCAAATTCAGAGAGTGCTTTGATTCCCATTGATTGGTCACCAAGTGCTGCGTCACTACCAACATTGATGATTGCTACAATCTGGATTGTGGTGTAAGCTGGCATCGGTGGGAAGTTCCAAGTTCCAGTGAACTCATCATAGTAGCACTCGTATACTGGTGGAGTTTCTCCACTTGCAATTGTGAGACAGGACAATTCGATTGGATACTCTGTCTCAAAACCATCTAGAATTGCGAACTCGACTGCCTGAGCTGTTCCATCACTCGACGCCCAACCAGCCAGAGCATTCAATCCAGGTGTAGGATCCCATACTCCATCGCCCTTCTTTGTGTGATTATGGAGAGTCGGGATATCTGGTACGTTTCCATTATTTGTCAGATTGAGGATAAATCGGACTGTTCGCCCTGGCGCCGTAGTTTTGACTGCGCTCTCAACGAATGGATCGAGTGAAAGTTGTATATCATGGAACTCATTGATTGTCACAGTCAATGGAATGATGTCTCGAAGACGGGTTCCATCAAATGCCTCTTCAGAGAATATTGAGAGGGTGATTTGGTAATCGCCTGCTGCAACTTCTGCAGGAGCATTCACATGAACCATGACTGTCTGGTTGCTATCACGCACTAATTCACTCATATCCGATCGGAAGATTTCGACATCCCATGGCTGAGCGAGCCCTTGTGAATCTGCAATCTCAGTCACACGCATATCATAGCGATCCGGTCCATTGCCGTCGTTTCTGATGTTGATTGGTACTGCCCATGTCTCACCAGGATTCATGTCATTCTCTAGAGATTCCGTGTTCGCATCAAGATCGTACACGTGCTTCACCATAGTCGAGAGAATTACCTCATCAGAGACCTTTGGTGAGCCCTGTAGATATGCCTTGACCTTCACTGCAGGACCAAGTCCGGCATCTGCTAGGTACGGTGCACATACCTCCGCAGTCACCTCATACGGACGTTCTGTCTGATCCCAATATCTTGCAATGCCCGGTTCATATCTTGTGTTTTCATCATAATCTGGAGCATTGAGGAAATCAAGAGTTACTGTCCAGTGGTCCTGACGCCAAATCTCAATTGGAATTGAAGTGTTGCGTTCATCTGGCCCGCCTGGAAGAGTGAAGATTAGATATCCGGGTGCGAAGAATTTCGTGACCTTGATCACGTACTCTGCACATTCACCAGGAAGCACCTCCTCAGAGGTATCGAAGATCTCGAAGACAATGTTTCCTGTTGAACGAATCGATACGTTAATCCAAAGTTCAAGGATATCGTATGTGCCCTTTTCTACAGATTTGACCGGTTCACCCATAGACCAGCCCTTGACGAAAATAACCCATGTTCCTGGTTCCTGTGTCGTAGGGATGTTCACTTCGAGATTCTTCGTGACTGAAGCTCCCGGCTCAAGTGAAATACTCAACGGGAACTTAACGCCCCAACCATAAGGTAAGAGCCATTCTTGCTGGCCTTCAAGGCTATTCGGATCATAGAATTGGAAGGTGTCGTAGACGTTTCCTGTATTTGTGATTGTAATTGAGAAAATTGCTGTTCCACCTTGTTCCACATCACTCTGTGTATGGCTTGTATCTAACTGAATGCCGTGTACAACGTCCATCAGTGTGCTCGTCAAACGATCGCTTCGAATTGCTGGATCTTTGTAGGACACTGCAGAGACAATGATGTTTGCAACCTCGTCCCCATCGGCTTGATAGATCGACGGTGCAATTACGCGCATGTAGACCTCAACACGCTCACCTCCAAGAAGATGGATTGGCGTATCTGGGAAGATTGTTGTGTGATTGCTGGAGAAGTAAACTGTTGCAGACCAGTTCAATGGAACACCTGTAAGGTTCAGAGAAAACGTATCGGCAACGAGTTCGGGTGGGCCAGGAGTTGTATTGTTAACGCTGAGATTGTACATCGTATCCTCACCAGGTTCGATAACGTGGTAGAATGTCTCTCCCTCTTGCAATCCAACCTCGACTTGCCCTGTTAGAACGTGAACATAGCACAGTGTGTATGTGTTGGAATTCGACTCATCATTGCATTTGTTCGTATCTGACCAAGCAATGTGGGCGCCGCTTCCCAAATCATTTGCAAACGCAGGGGGTTGACTTAGCTCAGGGGCATTGCCTGAATTTGGGCCTAACTTATCCGAGTTCCATGTTGTAACTTCAGTGGGCTCCCATGGATCGAGAACAGATGCTGCGATTGAATTCAATGGCCATGCTGGCTTATCATTCGTATGATTGAGGCGAGCATACATGATGGCCTCGCCCTGAGATGAATTGCTGTTTTCCAACCACGTAATGTGGATATTGTCACGAGCATCGGTCAAAATTGCTGGCATATAGGACGAAGGAGCGAATGGATTCCCTTGCTGGATACCTGCGGGGCCTTCGAAATCTGAAATCCGTGTATCGACAATCTGCTTGATACCATAGGACGGGAGGCCGCCTTCAACACCATTCCATTCTGCAGCGCCACGAAGACGAAGACGTGTGTAGAGGACTTCGTAATTCACATTCTTTTCGAAGCCATAGCCGCGACCGTCCATCCATGCAATGTGGGTGTTACCCTGGCTATCGATAGCAATGGCTGGATGGAAACTGAAAGCATCATCAAGAGTTACACGGGTGTCATTCACAACAACGAAGTGGCCGTATCCTTGGGAATCCATTGCTGGACCTACGTCCTCAGTGTATGCGCTGCTTGTGGTGGTAGTTGCTGGATCGCCCTTTTGCCACCCTGGAGATGGGTTGTCTAGGAGCGCGTGTGGAGCAAGAACCGTCAAGAAAACTTCACGTGAATTGTTGGTTGCAAGATAGACCATTGCTTCCACTAAGAGTTGCATCTGTTGACCCCCGCCTCCAGATGCTGGGAAATTGTATACTTCTCCACCTGCATCTGTATTTCGAATCGTTGAACCTGGGCAAATTCGTGGGTTGGTGTTCACCACGCCATTCGGGCAATTCGCAAGATCTGACATGTGGGATTGAATCTGTGTTCCGCCGCCCCAAGTGCTACCAGCCATGGGTACAGGCACAACTCCCGCTCGGACACAAGCGTCGTGAGCCTCGTTGATACTTTGTGTATCATCAGATTGCTGAGCCGGGTCGCCGTTCCGCGGACCCTCGTCGGAAATTGGGATGACAATCTTGGTCGCATTTGGATTCCACTTATGGTCCGAAGCAGTAGGGGGGTTTCCAGGTACGTTACCACCTGCATCCTTCCATGAAAGGCAAGCCCAAGTTGATGATGGGCCCCAATCCTCACCGGAAGATCCTGTCACTGAAGCTCCATTGAAAATGAAGTTCTGGAGCTTGCGAATGCCACCGGAGTCATCACCAGGGTATTGACCAAGGTGAGTCGCGCGAGGGCCTTGCGAGCCACTCCCACCAGTCTGGTATGCTGTCGAACAAGTATTGCCCTGACCTGCTGATGGGATGCCGTATCCGAGAATTGCGTAAATCGTCTCATAGACGGTAATGTTTGCATCTTCTAGCATTGGCTTGATGCCGCGGAAGTATCCACCACTGCTGAAACTACCTCCATAAAACACAGTGCAGACATCTGCCCACTCCGAATACATGGAACCTGAAGTATCGATTGGAACTACCATTTCCACCTTACCGCCACGAGTATCGTCCCAGACAACCTGCACGTAATCATCAGCATCCACTGCAATATCTGGATGGCCTTTGTGACCGATGACTGGTGTAAGCATAGAGTCGTCAATAGCAGTAGTGCCTACTGAACCATCGAATTCAATCATTGAGTAGTAAATTTGGGGCTGAAAGTAGAACTTCTCTAGAGGGTCGAAGGAATCCTCCCAAACGATGTGAGCATTATCTTGTGAATCGACAGCGATGGCTGGCCAATCACGATTCTGTTGGCGTTGGCTTACAATCATGTCATTGACAACAGAGATTACCGTATCATCCGCTTGACTTCCGTCACGTGGGTGAAGGTTCGGATCGAGAACGGTGTACTTGATTGCGTGTTGACTAGACTTATCTGTCCAAGTAACATGAACTCTGTCCATTGAATCGACTGCAATGTCTGGATGCCAAGCACGGTGCGTTCCAGGATTCGAAATCTGTGTCACATCGATTACGGGGTCTGCCTGTCCATCACCATCAACATCTGCTCGAGGGTCAAGCATAGTGTAGTAGAGATGTTGTGTATTTCGGCTCCAAACAAAGTGTATGTTTCCTTCACTGTCTGCCGCCATAGATACCATTCGTTCGTTCATCGGACCGCCGTCGACGACGCGGACTGCTTCAGTAATTACGACCTCTGCGGCTTCGACCTCTTCGGATGGGAGAATCAGAGTCGTGCTAAGGACCATGAGAATTGTCAGGAGAATACTGTTTGTTTTTGCTCTGTAAGTCATCTTGGCACACCTACCGTTGAACACTTTGATACCGTGTCCACCACTACTTAAGCGAAACCACTTCGGGTCACGATATACTCATGCCCATTCATCAACATCAAAAGAGGAGCCGAAACTCAATCCGTCCTGAAACTCAACCTCTGGCGGTGTTGGTCCATCAGAGGCCTGATTTGATTTGGCCCAATCGTCCACAGGTCCTGGATTTCCTGAGCCCTGACCATATGCAAAACGAATCTCATGAATTACGCCTAATTTGCTAAGCCAAATCCTTCGAAGAGTGTCAAGAAAACGATGTTGATTGAGTCCATCAAACCAGATTGGGCGAGATATGTTGAACGCTTGGAGTGGGCCGGATTGAGGAGTTTCATTCTTGCCAACATGAATTGTCCAGTCAAACTGCCCCCTGATTAAGGATAGGCGTGTGCTATGCAACCATTCCTCCCAACCAACTGGATCCGCTTCTGCATGGGATGTCATCTCATCTTGCTGAGCTGCATCAACCCGAGTTACTGAACCAATGATTACGAGATTTCTTCCCTTTGGAATTACTATATTGAACAAGTGACCATTTCTAGATGGCGGGTAACGAACATGGAGGTGTTTTTGTGCACGTGCATCAGATAGGCTCTTGCTTTGGAGGCCTTCCTCTGTAAGCCAGTGTTCGATGAGGTTGATGGCTTCCTTTGCATCCATGACCTCGCCTTCCCCTTGACCTATTTCAGGAATGCGAGTATTGTATTCACATCATCCTTTACTCTACTTCCCTCAATACTTCGTCTAAATCGTGATTGAGAGAGAGAAGTAAAGAAGTCAAAGAAGGAGTCGTATCCTCTAAGGAAAATTAAGTTCGCAATGTGAAAAAGGGGCATGAAAACGATGCTGCAAATCATTGATGTTGCAACGATTTGCCATGTGATGAGGTCTGTATAAGCCATCAAAAAAGATGCAGCCGCTGCGAATCCAAGGTATGGCCAAATCAGAACAGGAGAGAAGGTAACTGCCAAAATATGGAAGGTGCTCCGTGCATCCAATCCTTCATCAGAATTATTGCCAATATACCATGCAAGTAATGCCTGGGGTAAAGTGAATACTGCCAGAGGCGCACTCAAAAGCATGAGAGAAAGCCCCCAGATTACGCCAAGCCAAGTCATTGGAGAAGGTGGGCGTACCCCTTCAGAACTGATAGATCGTGGATCGAGGGAGAACGATTTCAGACTGCTCTGAATCCGAGATGCGGGTTCCATGATTTTAGAATCAAGCTCGCCTGAACGAATACGATCGCGAACGGAACGGATACCGTGTACTTCGCTTGACCAACTAACATGGGGGCTCTTTTCGGCATCCGCTTCTATGTGGGAAATCACCGACCAAGAATGGAATTCGTCCCAGTCATCTGCATCTGGAGTTAAGATATCGAGAGATTCCTTGATTCTATTTCGTAAGGTATTGACTGAATCAAAATCGGGTTCTTTCCATTTACCATCAAGAAGAGAATCTACGGCTTCATCATCTACGATATCATCGATTGGGATCTCTTGACCAAACTCAACATAACAATCTGTCCTAAACTTCCATGCCTCTCGAAAGTGGAGGCCTACTGGACGAATAGAGGGGAGGGGGCGGTTTCTTGCCTGTGCGGCGGCAGCTGCATTGAGAGCGATACGCATCGGACCGGATCTCAATGGCATCATCCTCGGTTCGATTTGGCTTGTTCCTTCCGGCATAATCACGCAACCATGCCCTCCAGATATTGTATGGGCCACAGTCAACAAACTACGATGGTTAATCTCACGAGCGAATGTTGCATCTGTTGTTCCTTCATCGATTTCGCGTTGCCTCAAAACAGGTTGAGATCCAATTGACCGAGCCCAACGACCGATAATTGGGCGGGTCATCAAATCGTGGCGTCCAACCATGATGAATCGCTTTTCACATGACTGAACGATAGCCATGGGATCGACCAAACCGGCTGTATGCCAGGCGAGCGCGACCAGTCCACGATCTGGATCAATTGTATCTGCACCACTAATCTCTCTATTTCGAAATTGGGTGAACCACGAAAGGCGGAGCATGCCTCGGAGGGCTTTCCAAGCCCACGGAATCCCCGGATGAATTCCATCATGCCTCCATCGAACTCTATCGAGGCCCCGCCGATTTAGGCGTCGAGATGAGGCTGAAGTGGCGACTTCTGGGTCATAAGCGGCTGAAGACCGTTCAATATCCAAACCACTTGGTGTAGACATAATTCAACCTCAATATTCCAAAGAATCTGCCATCTTTCGTAATTCTTCGAAGTCAGGTGTGCCACTAGGTGCTGGAGCATGTGGCCAACAGGAAAGAAGAGTTAGCCCCCCATCATCCAAAGTCCGAGGGATTACATGGATATGCACATGGGGAACTTCTTGTCCTGCAGTCGATCCGTCATGAATACCGACGAGGAAATCATCCGTTTCAAATCGCTTTGAGAGGATGTGTTGGGCTTCAATTACGCCATCCAAAAGATGCCTTCTTGATTCCGCGCTCAGTTCACGTAGATGGCTTACTGGTTCAATAGGAACGACGAGAGTATGGCCTGGGCGGCGAGGGTAAATATCGAGGAATGCAACCCAATATTCACTCCGAGCAATGATGTGCGCTGGGACTTCTCCTCGGATAATCCGAGTGAACAACGTCGGTTCCGCCATCGTCCCGCGATTCTCCTTCAACGAATCAATGCGACGGGTCGGCCGAGGGTTCTTGGGCAGTGCGAGAGAGTAGGTGCCGATGTCGCTTCCAAGGCGAGCCATGCAGCAGATGGGATTCACCATCTGTTGCCTCCTCTGTGATGCGCCTGATCAGGAGGGTAGTGCTCGGTGTAGGAGTTGTATATCCACACACAAACGTGTAAGAGAGCGGTTGTCTAAAACTGCAGAGAACACGGTAGACCAATTTGCAAAGGACTTGATGATTCTAACTTCAGAACCTGAGCGGCACGACCATGATCCTGTACACGGCTCGTTTCTAAAGGAAGCCGTGCGATTACTCAGTGCTCACCGAGGTCACCGTCCACCCCCTACAGAAGAAGAAGTGATGAAGGCATTCGAGTTAGCAAGAAAATCATCTAGAGATTCAAACCTAAGAAAGACCGAATTAGATTCAATTGCCGAAGATGGTGATGCTTTGCATGGCGCAATCGAACTAGTTGAGGCTGGTTCAAACAAAGATTACGACACTGGACAACGAACTAGGCCATCACGACCAATCCCAACGGTAGATAGATCCGAACGATTGGGAGAAGATCGAGAACTAATGGACCGATTCCGAGCAGAAGAACAAATCAGAAGAACTGGTGAAGAGGCGTCTGAAGAAATCATTGAGGGGCTCATCGATAAACGTAAGAAGAAACGAACTGAACTTGCTGATGAATTAAGTGGGCTTGATGACCTTATTGATTCGGATGGAAACTAGGAGAGGAAGAAAGTGAGAATTTTTTTCCTTATACTGATCCTCCTGATGGCGTCAGTGTCCGGTTGTATAAGTCAAGAATCCGAAACACCCGTTATCTCTGAAGATAGTATGACTGTCGCGCCACTATTCCCAGAATTCGAGCTAAATGATCATAGAAATCTCACTTGGCAATCCTCCGATTTACCCAATCGCTACGTAGCATACTTCTCGGCTATTTGGTGCACTCATTGCAAGCCGACGCTCGGGGCCCTAGATGAGGTAATTCCAAATGGTTCTCTTCTCGTCTTCAATAAGGACGGGAGAGATGGATACAGCAACGTAAGTAAATGGCATACGGAGATGGAATCGGGTCTGAATCGTTCATTGCCACATCCATTTATTCATGCCCCAGATATTGCTTTGGAGCTCAATGTTACTCCAATACCAACAGTGTTCTTCGTCCACAATGGAGACATTATCCAACGCTGGGAAGGATTACATGAAGATAAGGATCAGATTCGAGAAATTTGGGATTCCATGGTCTGAAAAATAGATACAATCTTGAGTCTAATTTACAGTATAAAGTGGCTATACAATCCCATTGAAATTGATTGCAAACCATGCATACATTAGCAACCAAATCGATGGAACTATGAACGAAATAATATAGAATATTACAACAATAGGGGTGAGAGTATTATTCTCTATTCTCTGTCGAGTTATTCGAAGAAGATAAACCCCATAAATTGGTAGTAGTGGCACTAGGCACATGCTACTAAATATAAAAAAACCAAATCCAGGTAGTGTTTCATCAGAATTACTGTAAATCATTAATACAATAATGACAAATGGAACATATCCTAAAGCAATACTGGGTATCAACAAAGAACCTTTCATAGGACTTTGACTATCTTTTTCATCAACCACAATCGTCTCTTCAGATTGAGGCATATGGATTATTTCGGCACCTAGTTAATTGAGGTTTTTTTCTACATAATCAACAGCATTACGGAAGATTGCAAGTCCTTCCCCTTCACCATGTTCGGATGCTGTAAGTTCTCGAGTCCAAGTCGCCCCCAACCAAGTTGAATGATTAGCTTCTGGGTGAGGCATCAATCCAAAGACGCGGCCTGTTGGATCGCATACACCTGCAATGTTTCTCATGCTTGCATTCGGAGATATTGGATATGGAAGAAGTTCGTCAGATGAAGAAGGATATGTAGAGTCGGGATCAACATAACGTACCACAACCTGACCTGAGTGATCCCAATGGTCCATTAATTCCACATTTGCAGCTACGAACTTGCCTTCACCATGACGAACGGGTACGCGAATGCGTTCAAGGTCCTTCGTCCAGACGCAGGACGATTCTGAATTGAATTCAAGCGTCACCCATCGATCCTCATAATGTCCTGAATCATTGAGAGCAAGGGAGGCCGTCTGCGTCAAACTCACATCATCATCTCCAGGTAAAAGCCCCATCTTCACTAGAACCTGAAAACCATTGCAAATCCCGATGACAAGCCCGCCAGAATGAACAAAGGATCGAACTTGTTCACGCATCCCAAATCGAAGACGGTTGCCTAGAAGCCTGCCACTACCAAGATGATCCCCAAATGAAAATCCCCCTGGAACTGCCATAATGTGGAACTCAGATAGATTACGTTCACCTTCTACGAAGTGGTTGACGTGGACACGTTCCGCGGTTGCACCCACCATTTCGAACACTGCTGCAGTCTCTCGATCGCAATTAATGCCAAAACCCGTGAGAACTGCAACTTTTACCGTCATTCAGAACCACTCCCATTCAGTGTGTTTTTCCATGCCGATCGAAGTTCAGAGATTGAAAATTCAAGGATTGGATTGCCTGCATCTTTAATGAGAAGATCATCCGATTCACCCACAATTCCAATATGCGTGCAAGCGGTTTCCTGCATTGCACTCTCAAATGAAGCCATATCCTCTGGCTTTACACTGACAAGGATTCGGCCGAGGCTCTCGCCGAATAGGGCGCCCCATGCATCTAATTCATCGTCATGTCCTCGAAGTGCCCCAATATCGACTGACGCACCAGCATCTACACCAAAGCAAGATTCTGCCAAAGCTGATGCTAAGCCGCCATCTGAACAATCGTGTGCACTCGCCACAAGACCGTTTCTCATCGCTGCTGTCAAGGCCCGATAGGCCCCAAGGTTACGCTCCGGTTCGATTGAAGGAACGCGTCCACCTATGCCGCTCTCACCACCAGTCTGGTCTCTGAGCATGAAAGAAAATTCACTTGCTCCAAGTTCCTGACGTGTCTCGCCTACAATGTAGATTGAATCTCCTGATTTTTTGAAATCTGAAGAGGTGGCAGTTCGGACATCTGGTTGGTCGCCAATGAGGCTGAATAACAATGTAGGTGGAACACTGATCTTACGGCCCTCGAGAGTTGCGTCATTCTTCATTGAGTCCTTGCCCGAGATACAGGGTAGCCCGTATGCGCGACAGACATCATCTAATGCACGGTTTGCTCGAACCAATTGTGCTAGTTTGTAACGGCCATCTGGTGTCTTTTCACTTTCAACCGGATCCGGCCAACAAAAGTTGTCAAGACCTGCCATACGATCGAGATTTACCCCTACACAAACAGCATTACGAACTGCTTCATCGATGCTTGCTGCAGCCATTGAATAAGCATCTAAATCTGAATAACGAGGGACAATACCACAAGAAATTACAGCGCCACGAGTATCTCCGTGAAGAGGAGCAATGACTGCAGCATCTCCTGGTGCATCATGATTCACCCCCCCAAATGGTTTGATGACAGATTGGGCGATGACTTCGTGGTCATATGAGCGAACCCACCACTCTTTTGTAGCGATATTCGGACGAGAGAGAAGATCACAAAGGATCTGCCCCATGCCTTTCGGAGTAGGTTGTTCGGGGAATTGGATCGGTTTGTGTTCGGGTGTTCTCCACTCTGATTCAAGTTGAAGTTGGGGGCAACCATCGTGAAGGAAGGAAATTGGTAAATCCGCAACGACAGCATCACCATGTCGAACGAGGAATGTGCCAGAATCGGTAAACGTTCCAACAATTGTTGCTTCTACCTCATGAAGTGCTGCAAGTGCTTCGAAGGCCGCTGCGTCTTCTTCACGAACTCCTACTGTCATCCGTTCCTGAGATTCTGAAACTAAAATCTCCCACGAACTCAATCCAGCTTGCTTGAGGGGAACGGCTGCAAGATCAAGATCGGCTCCCTTTGTGAGTTCCGCCATCTCACCAACACTTGAGGACAGGCCGCCTGCTCCATTATCTGTAATTACTTGGATCTGCCCTGCATCCCGGGCTTCAAGAAGCATGTCTAGCATCTTTTTCTGAGTAATAGGGTCGCCAATCTGCACAGCACTACTCGGACTTTCGTCAGTTAATTCGAGGCTAGAAAAGGTTGCACCATGGATTCCATCGCTTCCAACCCGGCCTCCGACCATGTAGATTAGATCCCCAGGAGTTGGTGTCTTGATGTGGCTTTCACGTCCATCAGGTAAGCGGCGAGGGAGGATGCCGACTGTTCCACAGTAAACCAATGGCTTACCGATGTATCTGTCATCAAATACGATTGCGCCGTTAACTGTAGGAATACCGCTCTCATTGCCACCAGCACGTACTCCAGCATGTACACCACGCATAACACGAGATGGATGGAACAAACCATCTGGAAGATCGTCCTTGAAATCAGGAGGGCCGAAACAGAATACGTCGGTATTTGCAATCGGTCGGGCCCCAAGTCCTGTGCCAAGAATGTCGCGATTTACCCCTACAATTCCAGTCATTGCACCACCATATGGGTCCAATGCGGAAGGGGAATTGTGGGTCTCTGCTTTCATGCAGAGGCTCCAATCTTCTGTCCATTCGATTACACCGGAGTTGTCATGGAATAGAGAAAGAAGCCAATCGACTTCCTCCTGCATTTCCAATGCCGGATTCATAATGTGTGTCTTGAATAAGGAGTCTATCTCAGACTCTTCTCCAGTTTCATGGTCCACATGGTGAATGTGTGCTGCGAATATCTTGTGCTTACAGTGCTCGGACCATGATTGAGCGAGGCATTCCAACTCAACGTCAGTGGGGGCGTTGGGAGGTAGTCCTCTCGATGACCGGATTTTATGCACCTCTGGATTACGATAGTGTGCTTGAATCGCCTTCATCTCAATGAGATTCAAAGCTAACAATCCAGTATCACTGATCTCAATTAGGTGTTCATCGGGAACTTCTAAATCGATTATTTTCGGCTTCGTGGGCTCCAATGGAGGGCGTTCTGGAAAGGTAAGGGTTGGCCATGGATCCTTACGTGTACCACGACGATCTGCGATAACTGCACGCTCAATGAGTGGATTGTGGAGTTGTCCGGCTAACCAAACGGCATCTACATCAGATGGGGTGCCCCAGAAATGAATGCCGAGAGTTGTTGAAATCTCAACACCTGACCGTTCAGGAAATAGTGTCCTGAAACCGTCCAACGCTGCCTGAGCACGGTTATCTGTAACGCCTGGTTTGAACCCAATCAAAATTGAAATGTCTGGGGCATTATCGAAGGTGCCGTTATCTAGGAACGAGGCGTCGACTGTCACATACTCAAGTACTGGATCGGAAAAGAGTTCATTCGCTGCACGATTGAGGGATTCGTTGCCTAATTCGCCTTTGACAAGATAGCCTTGTGTGCTACGTACTTGTGTAACCTCAATGTCGTGATCCGTCATCAATTGACGTCGAATGGATTCACCTCGGCTATCGATGAGTCCCTCGCCAATGCGTGGAAGGACCTCGACGTGGTACAATCCAGTCATCGAACGAGTGCCTTAACTGACCATCCATGAAGGATGCGGCGGGATTGAACGATATTCAGGTCCCACCTAATTCTATACTCGGTGATGATGTAAATGCGTAGCGTTTGGTTCAGGAATTTAGAATCCCATGCCGCCCATGCCACCCATGCCACCCATGCCGCCCATATCAGGCATATCTGGTCCAGAATCTGGTTGAGGTTCGTCAGCTACTAATGTCTCTGTTGTTAGCACTAATCCTGCGATTGAGCCTGCAGACTGAAGGGCGTTTCTTGTGACCTTGACAGGGTCAATTACACCCGCTTCTAGCATGTCGACGTATTCATTCGTTCGAGCGTTATATCCAAAGGAGGCTGAATCATTGGAAATAATCGTGTTAACGACTACGCTAGCTTCCTGGCCTGCATTGTCACTAATCTGGCGAACTGGAGCAGAAAGTGCGTCATATACTGCAGAGATTCCGATTGCTCGATCACCTGAATTGTTGGCCTTTAGGTCATCGAGAACACTACGGGCGCGGAGAAGGGCGACTCCGCCGCCGACTACAACGCCTTCAGCCATTGCAGCCCGTGTTGCATTCAATGCATCATCCACACGAGCCTTCTTCTCTTTCATCTCAGTCTCAGTTGCAGCACCGATACGAAGAACGGCGACGCCGCCAGTCATCTTCCCAATACGCTTCTGCATTTTCTCAGTGTCCCACTTTGATGTGGCAACTTTCTCTTGACTACGAAGTAATTCAACACGCTCGCTAATCTGATCTTTGTCGCCTTCTCCGCCAACGAATGTTGTCTTATTCTTGGCAAGAATGACTTTCTCGGCACCTCCAAGTGACATTGGGCCCTGAGTTTTGAT
>Ga0208277_1001486_pt1 | contig 13630 bp, 12 predicted proteins | sample ETNtaG_5_FD_185782 | JGI IMG/M metagenome (GOLD analysis project Ga0208277, IMG submission 185782) | Marine microbial and viral communities from oxygen minimum zone, Eastern Pacific Ocean - ETNP201406SV205 (SPAdes) (version 2) | ecosystem: Environmental > Aquatic > Marine > Oceanic ...
AAGATCAAGAAAAGTATCTTAAACTTAATACGGAATTATCAGCAGAATGGCCTGTTATTGTTGAAATGAAGAAGGCGCCTGATGATGCGGATGACTGGGTAGATGTTAAAGAAAAACTTCATCTTCTTGAACGTTAAATACGTTAGTTATTTCTGGTAAAGTTGATAATTAGTTGACTTAGCTCTTCACTCTTATCTTCTTGTAAGAAGTGTCCTGCATTTCTAATAATTTTATGCTCACAATCTTGGCATCCAGGAATAAGTGCTTGAAATTTCTTTGCCGCACCCCTTGTAATAGGATCACGATTGCTAAATGCCGTCATAAATGGTTTATTCCATTTTTTTAAAATTTCCCACGCATCAAGATTATTTTTTGCTTCAACATTACTCATATCAATAGGAACAAGTTTGGGAAATACTCTCGCCCCAACCTTGTATTTTGATTTAGGAAAAGGTGCATTATATGCGTCCACAGTTTCTTGATCTAAAGTTGACACACATCCGAAATTTACAATTCTACCGATAGGAAACCATGGACTATATTTTGCAAAATTCCTCCAGTATCTAAAAGCTTTCGGGATTTTCTCATTACCAATAGGTAAACCTCCATTTGAAAGAATAACTCTTGCAAAGCGATGTGTGTTTTTAGTTAATACGCGTAATCCTATAAGAGAACCCCAGTCTTGAAAAAAAACTGTAATCTCGTTGAGATCAAGTTTATTAATAAAAGATTCAAGCCATTTAATATGATTTGAAAATGTAAAGACACTTGATGAAACAGGTTTATCAGATTTACCAAATCCAACGAGATCAGGTGCTATTACCTGAAAACCTGCATCCTTAAGTCTAGGTATAATTTTTCGATATAAATAAGACCAAGTTGGCTCTCCATGCAAAAGCAAAATGATAGGCGATGATCTATCTCCTTCATGAACATAGTGCATTTGAAAACCATCTATAGAAAGATAATTTGGTTTAAAAGGATAATCTTTGAGGTTTTCAAAATATTTTTTAGGTGTTCTTATGTATTCCATTTACAAAAGATTAGCATTATTATCAGGTATTAATTTAAATTAATACTAATTATTTATCATTATGGGAACAGTTATAGGTCTGGCTCGAAGGAAAAAACTTCGTGGGGAAATTGAATTAGTTGAATCAGTGTATATTGATAGAAAAACTGGTTTATCTGGCGATATAAGAGGTACAGCTCTAAATCGTCAAGTTACGCTTCTATCTAATAGATCATGGGGTGACGTTTGCCGAGAATTGAAGGAAGAAATACCATGGACCTTAAGAAGAGCTAACATATTAATTGATAATTTCGATTTTATTCAAAAATCTGGATATAGAATTCAAGTTGGTGAAGTGATTTTAAAAGTTACCAGAGAGACTGATCCTTGCCCTAGGATGGATGAACAATTACAGGGGCTTACAAATGCGCTTTTGCCAGAATGGAGAGGAGGTGTTTGTTGTAATGTGATAGAAGGTGGAGATGTAAAACTTGGTTCTGAAGTAAAAATTCTGGACTGAGTTTAGAAACGAATCACACCCCAAAATTTTAATAAAAAGAATCCAAATAACATACCACCTAGGTGTGCAAAATTTGCGATATCAGGGGCAGAACCTGATACTCCGAAATACAATTCCATTGCACCAGCGAGAATTACCAAATATTTTGCTTTCATTGGTATTGGAGGAAACATCAACATAACCATTCGATTAGGGAAAGCAAGACCAAATGCCAAAAGTAATCCAAATACACCCCCAGACGCTCCGAGTGTGGGATAGTAGAGCCCTTCAATACCTGCAATTGCTAATTGAATGATTCCGGCACCCATAACGCAAGTAATATAGTAAAAGAAGAATCTTTGAGCCCCCATAATGACGGCTAATTCTCTACCAAACATCCATAACATAAACATATTAAATAAAATATGATAAAAATCACCGTGCAGAAAACCATAGGTGAATAGCTGCCATACAGAGAAATAGTTACGATATGAATCAATTGGCCACAAAGCAAAATATCTTTCAAACACTCCCGGGAGCAATATTTGTAGAGCAAATGCTAAAGTATTTGCAATTAAGAGCAAAAAAATAACATCAGGCATGTTACTTGAGTTTGTTCTGTATGAATTATAATTCAATTTATGTTCTGCCTGCCTATAGATATATTACAATTGTTCATCTAATTTTAATTAAGTTACCCGAATTATGCTCGAAAAAATTATTCTTAGAAATAAAAAAAATGATTCATGGAGGATATTTTCATCTCCAAAAGAAGTTCTATATTCAAAAAATCTCCATGAAGTTAAAACAATCCTAGACAAAGTAGAATCAAAGATAAATGAAAATAATGATATTGCAGTGGGTTTTCTAACTTACGAGTCAGCTCCAGCATTCGATCCAGCTTATCGTGTTAATAAAGAGAGTAAATTACCTCTCATTTGTTTTGGTTTATTTGAGGGCTTTAAGGAGACGCAAATTCTAGATAATAGTGAAATTATAACGAACAAAATATATAACTGGAAAATTGAGACGAGCCCTTCAGAATACAAAAAAAACTTTGATTATATAAAGAATCAAATCGAGTTAGGGTATACATATCAAATTAACTATACACTTAGAAGCCACTCCGAAAGTATTCAGAATCCTTATGAATTTTTTTTAGAGAAAGCAAAAAACTCCCCCTTTGCCGCTTATATCGAGACCGATGAAAATATAATAATATCAGCATCTCCTGAGTTATTTTTTAGTCTTGAGAATAAAAGGTTGTTTTGTAAGCCCATGAAAGGCACCTCAAGAAGAGGAAAAACATTTGAGGAAGATTTGATCTTGATGGATGCTTTGCGAGCTTCGAAAAAAAATAAAGCAGAAAATATCATGATCACCGATATGTTAAGGAATGATATGGGACGCATTTCTGAGCCAGGCTCGGTTAAGGTTTCATCAAAGTATGATATAGAAAAATATTCAACTGTATGGCAAATGACATCATCAGTTGAATCAGAAACCACCGCAAGCATTACTGAAATTTTTCAAGCATTATATCCATGTGCATCGGTAACAGGTGCACCTAAGATTGCCAGTATGGATATAATTTCAAGAATAGAGGAGCTTCCAAGGGGGATTTATACTGGTGCAATAGGTTACATTGCACCTAACAGAGAGGCTGAGTTTAGTGTTCCCATAAGAACTGTGGTGTCAGATAAAAATAAAAATTGTGCGGTATATGGAACGGGAGGAGGTATCGTCTGGGATTCTGTTTGGGAGAGCGAATGGGATGAATGTTTGACTAAATCAAAAGTTTTATCTGTAAAAGATAGTTCAGATTTTGAATTATTTGAGACAATGAAATGGGATACTGATTCGGGTGTATTTCTTGAGGAATATCACTTTAATAGACTGAAAGATTCGGCCAGTTATTTTGATTTCAAGTTTTGCGATGTTCGCGGAAAAGAAATAATCGATGAGACTATGAGAAATATTTCCAATAATTTATGTGTTATTAGATTATTTGTGAATGCAAAAGGGGGCATAAGGATTGAAACTTCAGAAGTACCAGCATTTATTAAAAATCAAAAATACACTGTCTCGTTAGCAAAAAATCCAGTCCAATCTGAAAACATTTTTCTTTATCATAAAACCACTCAAAGAGAAGTTTATGAAAACGCGGAAGGTGAAAATTTACATAGTGATGATGTTATTTTATGGAATGAAGAAGGCAATCTTACTGAGTCAACCATTGCGAATATTATTCTAAATATAGAGGGAAATTGGGTAACTCCATCAACTAATTGCGGTCTCTTGAGAGGAGTTTATAGAGAGAGTATGCTTGAAAATGGATTGATAGAAGAAAGGAAAATTCATAAATCTGAAATAGCAGATTTATCAGAGATAACCCTTATAAACTCGGTCAGAGGGGAATTTAAAGCAAAATTAATTTAAATTCTTGATTTAGTCAAAGTGACATCAGAATCAACCCATGATTCTTGATAATCCTGATATGCTTTTTTTGCTTCTTTATCTTTCCCTTGTTGTTCTAGGCTTTTCCATAGACCAAATAGTGACCATCCATTATTTCTATGCCATTTCAAATCTCGTCTATAAACTGCTTCTGCTTCAGCTGACCGCCCTGAGACAAGAAGAGCTGACCCTAGATAATGTCGCATTGGTTGAAGCCAGCTAGGAGGTTCTGTGTAGTTATTTTGGTCTTCTATTTCAACAGCTAATCTGTATGCATTGATAGCCGCATCAATATTTCCTTCAGCTTCATACAGCTCACCAGTCAAAGCCAGATCAGCCATACTAAGTACTGTTGAGACAGGATTTGCACCAACTCGATATTGATCAACATTATCAAGCGTCAGAATACGCTTGATATTTTGAAGTTCAATTTTTGCTTTAGCTATATCTCCAGTTGCAACATAAGTACTGCCAATTACATAACTCCATATACCATCAAGATAAGGAGTTCCTTTGACAATTGGTTTGGTATTAAGCAGTTCTTCCCATTTTCCAAAGATTTTATTGATTAACCAAGGACCAGCAAAACCCGTTTGAGCTCTCACAGCACCAAGATTTTCTGGATCCATTAGGGATTCCATTTTCTTGGCAGCATCTATCGCGATCTTATAATTTCCCTGAACAGTAGCTGCATATTTTATAAAATCTATTGCATGCGGAGGATGAATTTTTGCTGAAAGCGGATAGGTACCGATATTTGGTAGTGGGAGATCACCCCATAAATTTAAAAATTTAGAATCAACGTCAACCGATCGCATATTGCTGTCTATGGCTTTATTGTATTGTCCAACTCGAACATATATGTGAGCTGGCATATGAACCACATGACCCACGATAGGCATGGTTGCCTCCAATCTGTCTGCTGATGCCAATGCTCTCTCTGGTTCTTGAGATGCTTCCAATAAATGTATGTGAAGATGATTGGCACCTGTATGATCAGGGCTTGTTTTAAGAACACTCTCCAGCGCATCTGCTACCTTGGTTGTGATTGATTTTGGCGTTCCATCTTTTTCCCAATAATCCCATCTCCCTATATTCATATATGATTCAGCATAAATTGAAACAATATCTGGATCATTTGGATATTTCTCATACAATTCTTCAGATGCTTCCATGTACGCTATGTCTCTCTCACCATCATCTGGAATACTCTCTTTGTTATATAAGATGTTCATTACTGAGATAATTTCTCGCTCTTCAGGAGAAGCATTATTGATTAAGCTCATCGCTTTCTTAATTGCTTTTAGACCTTCGCCCATAGGATCATCTGGCATTCCAGAGTATCGGCTGTTTGGATTCGGACCCATTGCATGCGCCATACCCCAGTAAATCATCGGATGATTCGGATCATGAATGGCTGCTTGTTGGTATGAAGCAATAGATTCTGGAAAGTGAAATGCCCATGCGTATCTTAGCCCTTGATCGAAAAACTTTTGAGCTAATTCTGAGTTGGTAGAAATTTTTCTACTATATGTTCCAGTTCCCTCAACTAGAATTGCCCGAACTTCAGAGTTCTGTATGAGATCTGAGTTTTTTTCTGTTTTAGAGCATCCGCTGATATTGCCAAAGAAAATTATTGTTAATAATAAAAAAATGTTCTTTTTAATCATCCTGCTTCCTTAAATCTTTAGGTTAATAATAAGTTCGGCATGATATCATAGATTTTTTAAAGTTTGTTCACGTTATAATTATGTCAAGACAGATAATAGCTATTGGTGGTGGCGGTTTTGGTAGAAATCCAGGGCAAGGTATTATAGAAAAATACATTCTCGATCAAGCATCTAAAAGTAATCCCAATATATGTTTTATTCCTACAGCAACAGGTGACGATTTAACATATAAAGAGAGCTATTACTCAACATTTGCGGAATTAAAATGTATTCCAACTCATCTGGATTTTTTTAAAAGAACACCTGATTTGAGAAGACTCATTGAAGAGCAGGACATTATTTTTGTGGGCGGTGGTAACACAAAGAGCATGCTAGCTGTATGGAAAGATTGGGGTCTAGATGTGATCTTACAAGATGCATATGAAGCTGGTGTAGTTATGTGCGGAGTCAGTGCAGGGGCAATATGTTGGTTTCAGAGAGGTGTGACAGATTCTTGGTCAGGTGAGTTGAAAGTAATGGATTGTCTTGGTTTTATTGAAGGAGCTTGCTGTCCTCATTATGATGAGGAGCCGGAAAGAAAACCTTTTGTCAATAAATCCTTAGAGGAAAGAAATCTTGATTCTTGTTTCTCCATTGATGGAGGCTGTGCACTTCATTTTATTAATGAGAATCCTGTAAAATCAGTTGTTTTTGAGAAAGATAAGAATGCTTTTTTTGTAACTATGGATGATTCACGCTTAAATGAAGAAGCTTACTCAAGAGACGAAATTTACTAGAAATTATGAAAAGCCAAAAATCTCTATCTTCCTATCTTCCTTTAGTATTTTTTTCGCTATTAATTAATTTGTTTCAATTAAATGCGGAGGAGATGATATTAGGAGAAGAAAATATTTCAGAAGGTATAAAGATTGTATTTGAGGCCGCACCCAAAGATATAGTTTACCCTAAAGATGTATACCTAGATGAAAGTCAGACTGATATCCATATAGAAATGCTCATAAATTGGTCTGAAGGAAACAAAAGAAATTCTCCGGGCGGAGGATTTATACCATATCTAAATGTTTTTGCGGATATTTCAAATAAAAACGGAAATACCATCAGAGTTAAGCTTACTCCACATTTAAATATCTCTGATAATTTTCATTATGCTCAAAATATTAAATTACCTGGAAAAATTGACGACATCTATGATGTTATCTTTGAAATAAATCCACCGGAAGAGGGTGTGTTAGGAATTCATTATGACTGGAAGCAAAAATACCAGCAGGTGATGAATAAAAAAATATTCAAATATCAAAACTTGAATTTCAAAGAGATTGCTCTTAAGAGTAGGCGATAAAAGATAGCTATTTCAAGTCATAACATCCATATTCTTTCGTGGAGTCAATTAGCCAACTAGACAAGCTTTTAAAGAAACTGCTATAACTTAAAATAAGAAAATCTTCTGAAGTATGTTTGACTAAAATAACACCAATTGAATGAATGCTTGTTTGTAAGACAGTAGATTCTGGTGTGGTCTCATCTGAAAGGTCGATGGCTATTTCTTTATTAAGAATAATTGGAGCATTTTCTCCTATTAACCGGACCCCTCGTCTGGAGTGTGATACATCAGTAATTACTGCATTTTCAGGGGCGATGATTTTTGACAGCTCAGAAAGTAGGCTCTGATCATCAGAAAAGATCATATAATGACCGGACGAAAGGGTAGCAATGTATGTATTTTTTTGAATATGAACTGCACCCACTTTTGGTAGCGAAGACAATTCAAGATAACTGGTGATAATCGGTTCTATGTTATCTGAAGTGTCTGACCAGCATTTGATCAACACCATTGATTTAAATCTGACTTCATTGATAGAAAGATCCTTAGGCATATAATCTATCCCCTTCTTTATCGTAAAAATGAGGGTCGACGACTAACACATTATTTTTTTCACTATTTAATGGATAAGTAGCGATTAGCTGATTATTAATTAACGTATCACCGTACTCGATAAGAGCAATAGCAATATATTTTTCAATTGCAGGGCTGTATGTGGTTGAAGTTATATGACCGATGTTTTTTCCACTTTGTAAAACATGAGAACCAGCTTTTAGTGGTTTGTGATCTTGTGAAATTAACCCAACCATTTTTTTACGATTTACTGCGATGAGTCCTTCGCGTTTCTTTAATACCGATCCAACATATTGCTTTTTTTCCGAAGCTAATTTTCCGAGTCCAACGTCATCCATCGTGGTCCGACCATCAATTTCAGGACCACTGATATGGCCTTTTTCGATACGTAAAGTCCCCAGTGCTTCAGTGCCATACGGCACAATATCATATGGTAAACCTGCCTCTATAATCGCTTCCCAGACTTCTGTGCCATATGAAGCTCCTGTATAGACTTCATAGGCACGTTCTCCTGAAAATGAAAGTCGAGCGACTTTAACTGGAATTTCACCGATCTGCCCATCAGCTATACCCATATAAGGTAGTCCTTCTTCAGAAAAATCTATGCCGTTGATAATTTTTGTTAAGACATCTCTGCTTTTTGGTCCAGCGACTGCTATTCCTGCCCATTGATCGGTTACTGAACTGACATGAACTTTTAAGTTTGACCAAACGAGTGTGAGCAGACGTTCAAGTTCTGATAAAACACTCGCAGCATTAGCAGTTGTAGTGGTCATTAAGAATTGTGTTTCGCTAAGTCGCCAAGAGGTGCCATCATCAAAAATATAACCATCTTCACGAAGCATGACGCCATAACGTGCCTTACCCACAGGAACCTTAAGGAATGCATTAGCGTAAACTCGGTTTAAAAATTCAGCGGCATCTGGTCCTTGTACATCAATTTTGCCAAGGCTGGTCACATCAATAATACCTACTGAATTTCTAACGGCTCTTGCTTCTCGAACATAAGTTTCTTCCAAAGTTTCACCCGGTTTTTTATATGCACGTGGGCGATACCAAAGTCCGGCCTCGATCATTTCTGCGCCATTGCGTATATGCCAATCATGCATAGGTGTATGTCTTTTAGCTTTATAATGTTTACTGATATTACGCCCAGCAAGCGTTCCTAGAGCAACAGGTTTGTAAGGCGGTCTGAATCGCGTTGTTCCAGCTTCTGGAATAGATATACCTCGCAGTTCTGCCATGATTGCGAGAGCATTCATATTAGATGTTTTTCCCTGGTCAGCGGCCATTCCAAGGGTCGTGTATCTTTTTAAATGCTCAACTGACCTAAAACCTTCTGCATGAGCAATCTTTATATCCCTGACAGATACATCATGCTGAAAATCTATAAATTTCTTAGCCGATTTATTGATTGATGGGATTTCCGTTAATGCCAGTGGTATAGCTTTTTTGCCTGTATTTTCGACTTTATTTGTCGTTAGAATTTCTTTTAGGGTAAAAGCACCTATCACGGCACCGCGAGCTTCCCAGTTTCTGCTTGCCTTACCAGGAATGAATGCCTGCAGTTCATCGTTAAAAATAGCTGGTGTTCCCGTCTGACTGCAGAGATTAATTGTTGGGGTATAACCGCCTGATACAAGAAGGGCATCGACATTAATTGTTTTGGAAGATCCGATTGATTTTGAATTCGCATCATAAGTCGCGATTTTGATCGAGGAAAGTGATTTACCACCGTAAGCAGAAGCAACCACATGACCACTAATATAATTGATAGAGTCATCTTTTATAAGGGATGGATCAATTTTCGGGCGAGCATCAATCAAGTAGCCTATTTTGACACCTAATTTTATTAATTGATTGGCCGTAGTATACCCATCATCATTGTTAGTAAAAATTGCTACATTTTTACCGACGGCAACACCATAACGATTGGCATATCTCAATGCAGAGTTGGCAAGCATAATCCCTGGTGTATCATTGCCATCAAAAACAATCGGACGTTCGATACTGCCGGTAGCAATTATGACTTTTTTAGCAAATATTTTTAGGTGTCGTTGTCTTGGTTCATTATTTTCCGGGACCGCTTTGTGATCAGCTACTCTTTCTATTGCACCCAGGGTATTGCTATCAAAATACCCGTAAACAGAGGTACGAGACATTATGTTGACATTCTCACAGTCAGTTAACGAATTTAATGTATCTTTTAACCAAGCATCAGAAGTTATACCATCAATAGTGCCTGATTCTTCTGCTAACGAGCCGCCTAAATGTTTATTTTCATCTACAATTAAAATTTTCTTACTTGATGAGATCATCTCTTTTGCTGCATTAAGCCCTGCAGGGCCAGCACCAATGATCAAAACATCGGTAAATATATTTGATTTCTCATAGCGGTCAGGATCTGCTAAAAGGCCAGCTTTACCCATACCAGCAGCGCGACGAATAAAGCGCTCGCAAAAATGCCAAAATTTTTGCCCAGTCCCCATGAAGGTCTTATAGTAAAAACCAGCTACTAAGAGTGGTGAAAAGAATTGATTTATGGCCATAAAATCAAATGCAAGACTAGGCCAAGCATTTTGACTATGAGCCTCCAATCCTTCGTAGATTTCAACTGTCGTAGCGGTACAGTTAGGTTCCAATCTCCCATCATTTCTGATGCTTACCAGTGCATTTGGTTCTTCCGATCCGGCTGAATATACCCCACGTGGCCGGTGATACTTAAAGGATCGTGCTAAAAACATCTCTCCATTTGCGAGCATCGCAGATGCTAAAGTATCACCTTGATAACCTTGATATTCTTTACCATCGAATGTGAATTTAATTGGCTTTTCAGTATCAATATGCTGCCCTTTCATTTTCAGTCGAAATCCACTCATGATTTTTTCTCCACCGACCATGGGTTTTCAAGCATAACTCCAGTAATTTCATGAGTGACGGTATCTCTGGTTATTTTAAGAAAAGCCCTGCATCCCGAGGTATGCTGCCAATGCTCAACATGAATTCCTCGAGGATTATTTCTCATGAAGACATAATTTATCCAGTTTTCCATATCGGTGTCATCGTGATCAGGCCTTGTTACTGTCGCATCGCCAATATAGGTGTATTCGTTTATTTCTCGTGATCCACAATTAGGGCATTTAATAATCATAAAATCTCCCTATTGATGAGCCGGATATGGACCGACACCTTTTTCATCCAGTTCATGGCCAGTATAAAAACGATCGAGTGTAAATCCTGCATTTAGGGAATGAGGTTCGTCTTTTGCAATAGTATGAGCAAAACACCATCCTGCTGCCGGTGTTGCTTTAAAACCTCCGTAACACCAACCAGCATTTAAATACAACCCAGGGATTGGTCCCTTGCAGATAATAGGGCTTCCGTCCATGGACATATCCATAATGCCACCCCAGTTTCGCAGGAGCTTTAAGCGCGATAAGTTTGGAAACATTGTTACTGCGGCATCTGCAACATGCTCAAAAATTGGTAAATTGCCGCGTTGTGCATAAGAATTATAACCATCAAGATCACCACCAAATACCAAGCCACCTTTATCGGATTGTGAAATATAAAGATGGCCAGCTCCAAATGTTACAACAGTATTAATTAGTGGCTTGAGCGGCTCTGAAACAAATGCCTGAAGAACATGGGCTTCGATAGGTAATTTATCTATACCTGCCAATTTCATTACTGGAGATGTGTTACCAGCAACGGAAACTCCAATTTTTGGTGCGGATATTTCACCACGGGTGGTTTTAACGCCAGTAACTTTCTCGCCATCCTTAATAAAACCAATAACCTCACAATGTTCAATAATATCTGCACCATAGTTATCAGCAGCACGTGCATATCCCCATGCTACTGCATCGTGACGTGCTGTACCCGCTCGGGGTTGACATAATCCACCAATAATTGGAAAACGAGTGTTCTCTCCAGTATAAAGCCCCGGCACTCTTCGGTTAATTTCATCAACTCCAAGAATTTCTGCATCGACCCCTTCCATCAACATGGCATTACCACGCCTGGCAAAAGCATCCATTTGTCCGGGGGTATGCGCTAGATTAATAATACCTCGCTGCGAAAACATCATGTTGTAATTTAATTCTTTCGAGAGGCCTTCCCATAATTTCATGGAGTGCTCATAAAACCTCGTGTTGGCTGGTAGCATATAATTTGATCTAACAATGGTTGTATTTCGACCAATATTTCCGCTGCCTAAACCCCCTTTTTCAAGAACGGCAACATTACGCATACCATATTCTTTAGCCAAATAATAAGCAGTAGCAAGTCCGTGTCCACCACCACCAATAATGATGACATCATATTGTTTTTTTGGTTCTGGTGAACGCCAAGACCTTGTCCAGTTTTTATGACCAGTGATCGCATTTTTAACCAGGGATAGTGCTGAATATCTACTCATACAAAAAGTCTTATTAGAGCCTCGTGGCATTTTAGTGTCACTTTTGAATGATCCTTCTTTGGTCTCATTTATTGGTTTGAATAACAGATTCTCAACTACATAAACACTACCGTCAATATAAAGATAACATCATACGAAAAACCATCGGACGTAATAAATATTTATTATGATATGTTTTTGTAACTTAAAGTATGACATTCTTTCGTTAGTGTTTATTTAATAGAAATTAGAAGGAAATAGAGATGTCAATTCCCAGACATTCTACTTATGTCATTGTTGGTGCTGGAATTCATGGTTTAAGTACGGCTTATCATTTGGCTATGGAGTTAAAGTTAAAAGGCAATGGGAGCGGTGCGGATATCCTAGTCGTGGATAAATCAGGTATTAGTGCTGGAGCAACTGGAATTGCGTGCGGTGTCGTCAGGAATAATTACTATCAACCTGCTATGCGTGAGCTTATGGCTCACAGCGTCAGTGTTTGGGAAAGTGATCCTAAGGCATACAGTTATCATCCTGTCGGCTACATGCAAATCAGCTCAGAGAGTATGCATAAAGATATTGTCTCGATTTATGAACAACAGAAAGCAATTGGTTATTCATCAACATTGGTTGAGGGTGAAAGAGACTGTGCCACATACATGAAAACGATATTCCATGATTGGCAGGCGCAGAACATCACATCCGTGCTCCATGAAGCACCGGGTGGATATGCTAACAATACCAAAGCTATGTTGGGCCTTGCTTCCAAAGCAGAAGCAGAGGGAGTGCGCATTATAAGCGGTATTGAGGTGATGGGTTTTAAAGAAGATAGCCTTGGCGCTATTCAATCTGTAAAAACAAACCATGGGTCAATTGATTGTGATTATGTGGTGATTGGTGCAGGACCATGGACGCCAAAATTATGGGACATGTTATCGCTACCAAGAACGATAAACATTAAAAATCCTGTAACTGGTGAAATGTCTAATGATGTTGATATGTGGATCTATTGGTCGTTGCAAGAGGGAACACTTGGCATTGACCCTAATCTTCAGCAAACAAATGATGGAAAAATGCCACCTGTGATTCATGTTGATACCGACGCCCCTCTTTATTCTGATGTTGACGGCACACTGATCACCGAAAAGATGTGGGGTATTTATTATAAACCAGACTTCCACTTTGATGGCGTGCAGGGCGGAGCTGCACCGTTTATTGTTAATAAAAAAGCCGATGAAGTAGCGGTTGACCCTTATGGACCGGAGTCACCAGAATTTATCGTGGGAGATGATTTTTCGCACATGTGGGTTTCAGCACTGGCACATTGTCAGAAAAGATTTTCTGGGCAAATCACTAAATACAAAAAAGAACCCTCTGGTGGTATTGGCGCCTTTACGCCAGACAGCTTTCCGGTATTTGATGCATTAAAAGAAAATTGCTTTGTTATTGCGGACAGCAATCATGGTTATAAAATGTTGGGTGTGGGAAAATTGGTAGCCGAAACCATATGTGGCAAACCATCCAAATTACTTGAACCGTTTAGATATTCAAGATACGAGGAAGGTGATTTGCATCCAGTTTCAAATAGCCCATTTCCCTGGAGTTAGCTTGTTTTTAAAGTATTTAAAATGGTGGGCCCGGGAGGACTCGAACCTCCGACCAATGGATTATGAGTCCACTGCTCTAACCAACTGAGCTA
>Ga0208277_1001489_pt1 | contig 13607 bp, 12 predicted proteins | sample ETNtaG_5_FD_185782 | JGI IMG/M metagenome (GOLD analysis project Ga0208277, IMG submission 185782) | Marine microbial and viral communities from oxygen minimum zone, Eastern Pacific Ocean - ETNP201406SV205 (SPAdes) (version 2) | ecosystem: Environmental > Aquatic > Marine > Oceanic ...
GGAATGGTTCCACTCGGGTTTGACTTCTCTATGGGAATGTTGCAAGCAGGCCGATCAGCTTCACCCCTCTGTCAATCAGATGTATTGCATTTACCCATCAGAGATACTTCAATTGATGGTGCTACCTGTGGTTTCGCTCTGAGAAACCTTACTGAGCTGGAACCATTTTTCGCTGAAGTTAATCGAGCGCTCAAAGTAGGTGGCAGAATTGGCTTCCTGGATGTAGCCGAACCCGAAAACAGATTCTTAAACTGGGGTCACCATATTTATTTTGACCGAATCGTTCCAAAGGTCGGGGCTCTTTTGTCTGACAAGTCTGCGTACTCTTATCTTCCAAAGTCGGTTTCTTACTTGCCACCGCACCAGGAGATAGTAGCTATGATTCAAAAAGCTGGATTTAAGAAAGTTGAACGAAAACTGTTTGCACCGGGCTCAGCCCAATTGTTCACTGCTGAAAAAGCTTAAAGATTTATGGCATCAGGAATTCACCATATTGCTATAAATGTTGACAACATAGAAGATGCTGTTGACTTTTATTCTAGATACTTCGCCCTCCGACAAGTTGCTAAGCCTAACGATAGGGCAGGTGCTTGGCTTCAAGCCGATGATGGAAGACAAATCCACCTTCGGCAAGCAACAGTCCCTGAAGACAACGGGCAACACTTAGCACTTCTAGTAAAAGACATTAAAAAAACATACAAGATTCTTACTGATGCGGGGATAACCGTAACTTCCCCGAAACCAATAGGTTCTTCACTCCAGTCATTTCTTTATGACCCTGCTGGCAATCGCCTTGAAATTCATCAAATTGGATAGTTTAAAGACCCCCCGCTAAGCCAATTGAAAGCAAAATTCCAGCCAACAAGTGAAGCTTGGCTGTATTCTCTAATATCTTTATAAGGTCTTGAGCATTCTCTTTAGAGTAAATGTCATAGATCAATTTCAGAGATAGCGGGATAACTGTAAGGGTAATGAGGACAAGATAGGTATGTAACACAGCAATTAGCACATACATCCCTAAAGACACCAGTAGCAAAAGCGTAAAGAACATTTGGGTTCTTGATTTACCTAGGCGAACCGCAAATGTTTGCTTTCCCGTCTCTGAGTCCGTTTCAATATCTCTGAAATTATTTACTACAAGGAGCGCTGACGCTAAAAGACCTACCGGCACGCTGCATAGGATAGAAATCGATTCAATGGTTTCACTTTGAACGTATGAAGACCCCGCAGTAGCCACTAAACCAAAGAAAACAAAAACTGAGATCTCTCCATACCCCGAATAGCCATACGGTTTTGATCCTCCTGTATAGAACCAGGCAGCTAAGATCGCTGCACTACCAATAAGGATTAGTAGCAGACTGGTCATAATTGCGAGTACAAGTCCCGCAATTGCAGCTATCAAAAATGATATTCCGGCGGCTAACTTTACTTGCTTGGATTTGATAAGCCCAGATCCCACAAGTCTTCTTGGGCCTATTCGATCTTGATCTGTTCCACGAATTCCATCAGAGTAATCATTCGCATAATTGACTCCGACTTGCAGAGCTATTGATACCAAAAGAGCAAGCAAAAACCTATGGAGGGTTAAGCTAGTTTCTACTGAAGCAGTTCCTACAATAACTGGAACTATTGCAGCTGGTATAGTTTTAGGCCGCGAACCCTCAAACCATAACTTTAGTTTTGGGAGTTGACTCATATAACTCTTAGGCCGAAAGGCCTCCAAGGATGGCTTTGACCTCCAGGAACTCTTCTAAACCGTGAGTACCCCATTCTCTTCCATTACCTGATTGTTTGTAACCACCAAATGGTGCATTAAAGTCTGGACCCGCTCCGTTGACATGCATGTTCCCGGTTCGGATTTGGCGCGCTATTTGCACCGCTCGGTCGTGACTTCCTGAAATGTATCCTGCTAATCCATAGACTGTGTCGTTGGCTATTGAAATTGCTTCATTATCGTCGTCATAGCCTATTAGAACTAGAACTGGACCGAAAATTTCCTCTTGAGCTATCTGCATATCATTCGTTACGTTTGCAAACAGAGTCGGCCTAACATAGTAACCCTTATCAAGTCCCTCTGGTCTTCCAAGCCCCCCACAAACTAACTCTGCACCTTCGTCAATGCCAGCTTGAATCAATCCTTGGATTTTATTCCATTGTGTTTCTGAGACAACGGGGCCGATTGTAGTTCCATCGCTTGTGGGGTCTCCTACGGATACGGCTTCCATTGAAGCTTTGGCTATTGCTTTTGCTTCTTCCATTTTTGAATTTGGAACAAGCATTCTTGTAGCTGCATTACAGGATTGTCCTGAATTCATGCACATTCCGAAAGCATCACGACCCACTGCTTCTTCGAGGTTTGCGTCATCAAGAATTATATTAGCGGATTTACCGCCTAATTCTTGAGCTACACGCTTGACGGTGGCTGCGGCATTTTTTGCTACCTCAACTCCTGCTCTTGTTGAACCAGTAAATGACATCATGTCAACTCCTGCGTGACTTGATAGGTACGCTCCTACAGTTGGTCCATCGCCGTTAACTAAATTAAATACTCCTGGTGGGACTCCAGCTTCGTGCATTATTTCAGCAAATATTATTGCGTTAAGCGGGGCGACCTCAGATGGCTTAAGGACCATCGTGCAACCTGCTGCTAAAGCTGGAGCTACTTTGCAGGCAATTTGGTTTATCGGCCAGTTCCATGGAGTGATCATTCCTACTACTCCAACAGGTTCTTTCACAATCAAACTTGTTCCTAATTCTTCTTCAAAACTGAAGTTAGCTAAAATACCAGCCACGGTGGCGAAATGAAATAGACCAGTTCCAGCTTGGGCTGCTTTAGCCAGACCATTTGGGGCTCCCATTTCTGAAGTAATTGCGGTGGCTAAATCCTCAGACCTCGCTCCTATTATCTCAGTTATTTTATTCAACAGCTCAAGGCGCTCTTCAACTGTTGTTTGAGAAAATGTTTCAAATGCTTTCTGTGCTGCTGCAACAGCTGCATCAACATCTTCATGCGTTCCCATAGCTATTGTCCCTATTGCATTCTCAGTTGCAGGGTTAATAACGTCAACGGTTTCAGGTCCCGCAGGTTCCACCCATTCGCCATTTATATAAAATTTTTTATTGTTACTCATCTCGACTCCATTAGTTAGCTTCATTTAAAGATTACACGAGGTTTAGGGTCCCCAAAAACCCAGAACAGATGAAGACTATGATTAGTTCTCATGAATTCATACTCGGCACTTAAGCACAAGCAAAGAATTACTAAGCGACCTTTTCAAGTATGTGTACGCCGCAAGCAGACCCAAGACCAATTACATGCGCTAGCCCGACTCTTGCCCCTTCAATTTGGCGATCACCTGCTTCTCCGCGCAAATGCATGACGATCTCGTGGATGTTAGCAATCCCCGTCGCAGCGATTGGATGCCCCTTTGATTGTAAACCGCCTGAAACGTTTACGGGTTTGGCACCATCACGCCAAGGAGCTCCCGACTCAAAGAAGTCAACTGCCCCTCCCTCTTCGCAAAGCATTAAATTGTCGTAGTGCACAAGTTCCGCGGTTGCGAAACAATCATGTAGTTCCACCAGGTCTAGATCCTCGGGACCGATACCTGCTTGCTCATATGCTTGGGTTGCAGCATTTCGAGTAAGTGTATTGACATCTGGCAGTATCTGACATCCATCTTCGTATGGGTCGGAAGTTAATATTGAAGCTGATATTTTGACTGCCCTCTTTTGCACTTCAAGTGGCATAGTTTTCATCTTCGCATCGCTAACCACAATCATTGCTGCGGCTCCATCACAATTTCCAGAACACATTGGTCTTGTGTTCGGATACGCAATCATAACGTCGTTCATTATCTCCTCTAGCGTGAATCTCTTCTGATAAGCAGCTAGGGGGTTGAGCGTTGAGTGCGAGTGGTTCTTTTCGGAAATTTTAGCAAAAAGCTCAAAGCTAGCGCCTCCATATTTATGGCCATATTCCATTCCGACTTGGGCAAAAACGCCGGGCATGATGCTTGTCCCTATCCTTCCTTCAGTTGATGAAAGCGCCCCAAAGCGACCACTTGGCTGCCAAGTTTCCGATTCAGGCTTCGGTCCTCTTTGTCCTAATAAGCCTGCGCCAGCTAACTTTTCTACTCCAACTGCCATCCCCACATCGGTTTCTCCTGCCTTGACCGCCATTATGGCTACTCGCAGAGCAGTTGCTCCCGTTGCACAGGCGTTAGAAACGTTGAATACAGGAATACCAGTTTGCCCAATCTGCTTTTGTAATTGCTGACCGATACCTGCACCTGCGTTCATTAGGTTACCGACTCCTAGCACTCCGACTTCAGAAAGCGAGATACCGGCATCCTTTAATGCTTCACGACTAGCTTCCGCAGCAAGATCTACAACATCTTTATCGGGGTGTTTCCCAAATCTGGTCATGTTTGACCCGATGATCCAAACTGTTTCTGATCCCATTTTTTCTTCCTATCTATATTGGTTCAAAGCCAAAAGCTATTGCTTCCGTACCTTCACTATCTTGCCCCATTGAATACGTCATTAACTTAACTTGCATCCCTAGAGTCACATGTTCAGGAGATGGTTCGACATTCATGATTGTGCATTTCACGCTAGTTCCCCCGCAATCAACGACTGCCGAAACATATGGAATAGGTCCCATTTGGACAATACTGAAGCTTGTAACAACTCCTTGCTGGTCAATAGCTACTGGGCGAAATTGATTTTCGAAACAACTGGCGCATGCATTCCTTCGATCAAAATATCTCGCACCGCAACTTGTACATTCTTGAGCCTGCAGGTAGGGAGGATTATCAAGAATTAAATAGTCAACGAAAGGAATCATTGCTTTCTTTTCTTCTTCTTGAGCCTCTGACAAGTTCCCTCCCGTCTAAATAAAATATAGCGTTCTTTTTGGCGCGTCACTTTCTAGCCTCAAGATTTAGAAAATAAGCTCATCTAAAGTGGCTCTTCCTCTTAAGGTAGATTTGCTGGCCCGTTGATGTTCAGCTGGGTGCCCTATCGCTATAGTGCCAATTGCTTTGTATTCTTCGGGGATTGAATATTCAGTTTTCAGTGCATCTTCATGGTTAAAAATTCCAAAAAATAACGACCCTAAATTATCAGCTTCAGCAGCTATCAATATCGACATCGCCGCCATTCCCCCATCAACCCACCAATACGGTGTAGTCCAATTCTTTTCGTCTTCCCCTAACCCGGTCTTTTTCTTATCGTCTTCCGAATACCGTTCAAGATAAGTGTTTGGGTTGACCCATACGATAACTAAAGTTGGAGCGTTGAGTAGCCCAGGCCATGGAAACGACTCTTTTGCATTTTGATCCAATGTTATTTTCCAATATGATTCTACATTCTCATTCTCAAGGAGCGAATATCTTATTCCTTCACTGTTCCCTGCTCTTGGGGATAACCTTGCCAAATTAATAAAACTTCGTGCTTGATCAGGCAACAACGGTTTTTTGGTGAAATTTCTCACCATACGGCGTTGAGTCATAAGACTAGAAACAATTTTAAAATTTGAAAGCGATTCAGGACCCGAGTTTTTCAAGTTTCTCCGCCATAGCCCAAGCTACTGCTACCATCGCATCTCCGCTTTCCTGATCGAGTTCTGAGAACATACCGAGCAGATCTTTATCAATCTTCTCAGGCTTTAGGCTCTCATGATCAAATACACATGGCTTAGATCCATCTCCGACAGCTATGAATTTCTTGTCGTCAAATCCGAGTTGAGAGAATCCAAGTCGTTTGGCGAACCGACGACCCCATGCTCGCTCTTCTCCAGTTGGTCTATAAGAAGGCTTAGGAAGTTCGTCAGTGAGCTCTTTAAAGACTTCTAAACCGCTTGGAGATAGGATCGTAGTTCCGAAGATAACGTCTTCGTCGGGGAAAGCCATAAGGGCTCTGTGATAGAGCTCATCCATCAACGCTTTCAGAGTAGCATTCCTCTTATTATTTCTGAGGACTGAGCCGAGACCGATAATTACTGCAGGAGTTCCACCTATCCTCTCAAGTGTGCAGAATACATATCCTCTAAGTTTTCCGCTTTCGCGAGCAGTTGTTAGCAGGACCCATTCTTCGGCCTGCTTTGAAAGTACGCCCATTGAGATGGCGTTTGGCGAATCAGCGGATAGTGACTCTAGTTCTCCTAGCTCGGCATCCGTAACAGCAGTACAGTCTTTTGTTTCAACGTCAAATCCCATGTCCGCCCCAAACGTATGGCTACCTACCATCTCCTAAGACCATTTCAGTCGGTAATTGTATTTTGTGCAACTTTAAAGTTATCAGTTTTAAATCAAAATACATTCCGACCCAAAGAGGACACGAAGTTCGCCAAGTAGCCCACTGTCAGGGTCCACCCGGACATCGGCGCCAAGCCAAATTCTCTTAGACCCTAGGTGAACATAAACGTCGCATTCACCAGCGTGTTCAGATAACAACGAAGCAAGGTTTTCCAGATGTTTAGTAGTTGTTCCGGTTGAAGGTATCTTGACATCTATTGACGTGACCTTAGTCTCCTGATCACTTTTCAACTCCTCAACTTCGAGACAAATTATCTTTGAATTTTCATCTCGCCTATCTATACGTCCCGTCACGATTACTGGGCGATCAGTTGCAAGTTTATGTCCGACCTGAGCCATCGCTTTTGTGAAGACTATGACTTCTATCTCACCTTCTAGATCTTCAAGTAAAATAGTTGCCATCAAGTCCCCTCGCTGTGTTTGTTTCTTATTGACTTCTGTGATCACACCGCCAACTTTTATGACTTTACCTTCGTCTAAAGTGCTAACGCCTTGGCTTGTAGCATCGCATTTCCTTCTCAAAGTTCCTTCATAACCGCGTAGCGGGTGATCCGAAATGTATCTACCTAGCATTTCTTTCTCAAAGGAGAGTCGCTGTTGTTTCTCAAATTCTATTTCTGGGATGAGCACCTTATCATCAAAGACTTGTGAGGCATCACCTTCCTCTGTTTCAAACAGTGTCATTACGCCCATTTCCTTCTCACGGCGTCGTGACACTGTTTGTTCAATAATCTGTTCGTAGCTTGCTAGCAGACCCTGCCTAGTATGCCCAAGTGAATCGAAAGCACCTGCTTTGATTAAAGCTTCAATTGCTCTCCGGTTAAGGACTTGTATATCAACTCTTTCACAGAAGTCATAGAAGTCGATGAAAGGACCATTTGAATTTCTCTCTGATATTAGAAGGGAGACAATTCCTTCCCCAACATTTCTTATAGCTGAAAGTCCATAAACTATCCGCTGAGTTTCATTTCTATTTTCGATATCTGGGTAATAATTCATTTGAGCGGTATTGACATCAGGAACCGAAACTTGAAGACCCATATGGCGACATTCGTTTAGATATATTGCAGAATCTTCCTTTTTTCTCCCTTTAACGCTAGTCATCAAAGCAGCCATATATTGAACTGGGTAATGGGCCTTTAAAAACGCTGTTTGGTATGCAACTAATCCGTACCCGTAACTGTGACTCTTGTTAAACGCATAATCAGCGAATTGGGAGATTACTTCAAATACCTCTTCGCTCAATCTCGTTTCATACCCCATGCCTTCCATACCCGAAGTGAATCGCTCTCGTTCTTTCTCCATAGCTGAACGAATTTTTTTACCCATTGCCTTTCTAAGGTTGTCAGCCTGAGCGAGGGAATAGCCTGCGAATTTCTGGGCAACCCTCATCACGCTCTCTTGATAGATCATCAACCCATAAGTATCTCTGAGTAATTCTTCAGCATCGGGATGGAAGTACTCTACAGGTTTTCGATTGTTCTTACGGTCGGCATAGTCGTTATGCATATTGGCTGCCATTGGACCCGGACGGTAAAGGGCTACTAAAGCAGCAACATCTTCAAAGCTTGAGGGAGCCAAAGCTCTCATCAAAGCCCTCATAGGGGGCGACTCTAATTGGAATACACCAATGGATTCGCCTGCGGCGAGAAGGCTAAACGTCTTCTCATCATCAAGGGGCAAGTTGTCAATATCTAATTCTTTTCCAACCGTTTCTTTAATGAGCTCTAAGCTATCTGTGATTACATCTAGATTTCGCAAACCAAGAAAGTCCATTTTTAATAGACCTAGGTCTTCAACAGACTGCATTTCGTATTGAGTGACAACTGGTGTCTCCTCAATATCTTTATCCTTTTCCGGCTTTCTTTGTATTGGGAGATATTCGGTTAATGGTTCCTTGGTGATAACCACCCCAGCTGCATGAATTGAATCCTGTCGGCGAAGACCTTCAAGCCCCAGCGCAACGTCAATTACTTCTTTGACAACAGGGTCGTTCTCATACATCTGCCTTATTTCAGATGCAGCTTTGAATCCTTCTTGGTAAGGCTCTGTTTTAGTCAAGCATGCCCATAGGGGTGTATCTCTTCCCATTACAGGCGGAGGGATGGCTTTAGCTATTTGATCGCCAACTGCATACGGCTTATCCAAAACTCGTGCCGCATCTCTGACTGCGGCTCTTCCTTTAATCTGTGAGAAAGTGATTATTTGGGCGACATGATCACGCCCGTATTTTGATGCCACGTAATTTATCATTGCGTCGCGGTAACGAGAATCGAAGTCCATATCTATATCAGGCATTGAGATTCGTGATGGGTTTAGAAAACGCTCAAAGAGAAGATCATATTCAATTGGATCTAGATCTGTGATCTTTAGTGCATAAGCTACAGCACTTCCTGCTGCTGACCCCCTTCCAGGTCCGACTCTGATACCTTGCTCTCTTGCATAACGAATCAAGTCCCATGTAATTAAAAAATATGCAGAAAATCCCATATCGCTCATTACGCGCAGTTCATATGCAAGTCTGTCAGAGATTTCCTCAGTGAGTTTGTCGCCCCATCTTTCCTTTGCCCCTTCTAAAGTTAGGTGCTGAAGATATTCATCGTCGTTATTAAATTGATCCGGAAGTGGGAAGTCTGGAAGTAAAGGTTTTCCGAATTCAATTTCAACGTCCGACCTTTCTGCTATCCAAAGAGTGTTGTCGCAGGCAACTTCCACCGAATTAAACACATATCGCATTTCAGCTGCTGTCTTGAGATAATGCTGATCTCCATGAAACTTGAATCGGTTTGGATCGCTTATCAGCGAACCGGTTTGGACGCATAGCAATGCGTCGTGAGCGATGTGATCATGTTGATGGGTGTAATGGCAGTCGTTGGTTGCTAACAGTGGGGCTCCGAGTTTGCTTGCGATTTTCATTAATGCCGGATTTGTTTGTTTTTGCTCAGGAATACCATGGTCCTGAAGTTCTACGAAAAGATTGTCCTTACCAAAGATCTCTTGAAGTCTTCCAGCTTTGTCTAATGCTTCCGCCTCATCACCTCTTAGAAGAGACTGAAGAACTTGACCACCTAAACATCCTGTTGTGGCGATAACGCCATCACTGTGATCATTCAATACTTCCCAGTCAACCCTTGGCTTGTAATAGAAACCTTCCATGTAGGCCCGGCTAGCTATCTGTATTAGGTTTTTATATCCAGTGTTGTTCTCAGCAAGCAATGTTAAGTGGTAATAAAGTTTTCGCCCTTCATCTGTATTCCCGCCTGAATCGGGGAATTCTGAAGCTTTCCCACGTCCACGTCTCGGTCGTTCAAATCGAGATTCATAGGCCATATAGGCTTCAGTTCCGATAATTGGTTTTATGCCCTCTTCCTTGCACGCTCGATAGAAAGGAAGCACTCCGTACATGTTCCCATGATCAGTTATTCCTAGAGCTGGTTGACTGTCTTCTACGGCTGCCTTAACAATTTCATCAAGTCGTGATGCACCGTCGAGCATTGAGTATTCGGTATGCACGTGAAGATGTGTGAAAGAATTAGACATCAGATATCAAGTCCTGTTTTTAGCCTACGACAAATTACATATTTGTCATTTACAGTCTTAATATATTTACAACAAGATAAGAGAATACGCCAATGGTTAGAGATAAGTGCCTGGTCGATCTTGTGAATCTTGGTGATCTTCGGTAGGTGTTTTTTCAGAGGAGGCACCTGGCAGCAGCTCACCACCTGCACGCATATTCGCCAATTGTTGTTGCGCTGCCATCTGTTGAGCAAAAAGCGTAGCTTGAATACCTTGTATAAGGCCCTCAAGCCAACCAACAAGTTGTGCCTGAGCTACTCGAAGTTCTGCTTCGCTTGGTGTTTCATCTGTCCCGAATGGCAAGGTTATGCGATCTAGCTCTTTCTTTAACTCCAACGAAAGCGCTGAACCTAGTTCTTGGACAGAAGTGTCATATATATCCCGCATGCGGTCACGGCTTCCTTCGTCTAACTCAACTTCACGGAGCTCGTCAAGTAACTGTCTAAGCATTGAACCGACTCTCATAACTTTTGCAGGTTGCTCTATGAACTCACCGTCTGATTCGCTTGACTTATTCTCGTTTTCTACTATCTCGGCCTGTTCGGCTTTTACGTGTTGCGTTTTTTCGTCCATAGTCACATGCTACAACAAGCAAGGTCATGGATCAGTCTTTGAATGAAGTGATTAATGGCACATAAACTTCCGTTTCTGTTAGCGATCCATGACGACCAACTAGTTTCGGACCAGCATTTTTTTTCTCTACGAAAGCGACGGGATCCCTTGCCAATAATGCAATTTCGCCAAGCCTTTCTTGTGCTTGGTCTGAAATCTGCCTTCCAAACCACTCTTCATCTAATATCTGTTCTTTAGTCCGCACCCAAGCACAATTACCGTATAAGTCTTGTAGATCTCGAAACAAACTTTCATGATTACCCCGAACAGGATGAAACCACAGGAACCGCGCCTCACCAGAGATGGTATTCGCTCGTTGCATAACGGAATCGTCGATTCCGATAACTGAATCTCCAACGTTTACCATTCCATGGTCTGAAGTCACGATCAAAGCTGTTCCGCTTGGAAGCATTCCATATATTTGACCGACCAGATAGTCTACGAAGGCTAATTCGGCATCGTAAAAGGGTCCCGTTCCGTGAATATGTCCCACTTTGTCTAGGCCATCATAGTAGGCATAGACAAGTCGACTGTCTTCATCTAAGCATTGCGAGATGTGATGTGGGATATTGCTTGGGAGGAAGTATCCCTCGTAGTATGTGTTACGAAGGTGTGCCTCTGTAAAGCCACTATTGATAAATTCAACTGGAGACACTACAGGAATCTTTTCGCCTAAAAAAGGCGGTATGGGCTGAAACGAACTTGGATTTATCTCGTTCACTGCTACTCCCCTCCCAGTCGTCCATCGAAGTGAGTTCAGGATCTGGTTTCCGACACTAACCTTATAACCGATAACCCCATGCTCTCCTGGGGGTCGTCCTGTTGTTAAAGATGTAAGAGCTGTGGCTGTGGTCGTTGGCGCAACAGTCATGATTCGTTCCAAATTCATTTTTGCCAAATTAGGGACTAATTCTCTTTGTTTTGAAGTTATTAATTTGTCAAAGCCAAGTCCGTCAACAAGAAGAAGCACTGTCTTTTCTGCAGATAGAACTTCATCAGATAGCCAGCCAGACCCGATCACCGAATGCTCTAAAAGTGCAGGAATAATGTTGCTTAAACAGGCACTCGTGTAGTTCGGGATTACTGGATCGTTCGTCATTCAAAAGTTTCTTTTATGCTTACTAGCTCATTCGGTATGGGCGACTCAAAATTGATCCGATTATTTGTTTTCGGATGCGAAAATGTCAACATTTCAGCATGCAGTGCAAGGCGATTATTAAGATTGAACGATGTTCGACCTCCATATAATTCATCACCAAGAACTGGGTGTCCGATTGCAGCCAAATGGACTCGGATCTGGTGCGTTCTTCCAGTTTCGAGTCTGCAACTCAACGTTGATATTCTAAAAGGTGATTCAAGTTTCTGAACTATTTCGTAGTGAGTCCGAGCATCTTTACCGCTTTGATGCACTGCCCGTTTAAGTGGATTTTTGGGATCCCTGCCCAGTGGCGCATCAACCACGCCTTTATTGGATTTAAGATGGCCCTGCACAATCGCAAAGTATTGACGATGGACTTGTCGCTGTTGCATCTGAAATTTTAGATTCTCCAAAGCTTCAGATGTTCTAGCAACAATTAATAATCCGGAAGTCCCTTTATCTAATCTGTGAACCAGACCCAAGCGAATAGGGTCTCCGACTTCTCTCAAATCGGGGAACTGCGCTGCTAAGCCATTGACCAATGTTCCGTTGGTTGTACCGGATCCGGGGTGGACAACCAAACCTGATGGCTTATTTATAACTATGATCGAATCATCCTCAAAAACAACCCCGAACTCTATTGATGAGTCTGGAGCAATTTCTTCAACGACTTCATCCAAGTAGTTCGGCATACTGATCTCATCGTTGGTGTGGGCTATCTCTGAACCTTTTTTTATTGGTATTCCGTTGCGAAATATAAGTCGCTCCGAGATCAACTCTGAAACCTTTGACCTACTGAGACCGGAAAAGAAAGCTATAACACGATCTACCCTTTCACCGTCGTGATGTATTGAAAGATGGTAGCGAACTTTATCTTCAACCATTAGCTAGACCCCGTTCAACTTTGTAACGGCAATAAAGCAATAGAGGCAACCCAATAACAAGAGCCACATCAGCAACGTTAAATATTGGCCACCACTGAAGATCAAGAAAATCAACAACTTGCCCGCTCAAGAAACCGTCACCGTGGCGGAAAATTCGATCTGTGACATTACCCAATACTCCGCCAAGAACTACGCCATATAGGAATTTGATTTTCGGGTTGATTTCAACGAGCCCCAAATACGCAATAACTATCGAAGCTATTATTGCAACCACTGCTATTACCGGGGTCAGGTTCTGCCCAATTGAAAATGACGCGCCAGCGTTGCGAATCAAATTAAGTTGTAGGGTCCAAAACAGTTCAACTGGTTTACCAGGTTCTAGTTTGCCTACGGCAATTGATTTTGTTATTTGGTCAATTGCCAAAACTACAACAGCTGGTAGAACGAAAAGTAAAATCTTCTTATGCATTTACTTACTTTCTAATCTTAAAGACAGTTTCCTTATTACTTAGGTTACTGCTTTAAGCTTTGGGTTCTTTAGGTTTTACCGAAACCCCATTCCGCCAACCTTGTACTCAACTCTTTCCGCCGCCCAGGGTATTGCTCTAAGTCTTTCCTTGGGTATATTTTTGCCAGAAACCACGCATATTCCGTATGTTCCCTTCTTTAACCTCTCAAGAGCTGCATCAATTTCATCAACTGCCTGCTGGGCATGAGCACTCAAAGCTAGGTCCCTTTCTCGCTCTACTGCTAGGGTGTCACCTTCCCCACCTTCTTCTCCGAAATCAACATCTCCTGGCTCTCGCCCCTCTATCAAGGAGTCAGCCTCAGCTTTAAAAGAGGCCGCCGATTTTACATACTTGCTTCTCTCAAGCAGTAGGGACTCCTTTTGGGTTGCTAAGAACTTCTTATCAAAAGGTGACTTCTTTGCTGGAGCTTTCTTTGCTGCTGTTTTCTTTGCTGGAGCTTTCTTTGCTGCTGTTTTCTTTGCTGCTGTTTTCTTTGCTGGAGCTTTCTTTGCTGGAGCCATTTGGTGATTTTCTTTCTTGGTTTTAAACAATGAATAATAACCTT
>Ga0208277_1001495_pt1 | contig 13597 bp, 6 predicted proteins | sample ETNtaG_5_FD_185782 | JGI IMG/M metagenome (GOLD analysis project Ga0208277, IMG submission 185782) | Marine microbial and viral communities from oxygen minimum zone, Eastern Pacific Ocean - ETNP201406SV205 (SPAdes) (version 2) | ecosystem: Environmental > Aquatic > Marine > Oceanic ...
CGCGGACGCGCGGCGCGGTGTGCGGGGGATCGGACGGCCGCGCGCGGGCGAGGGGTTCGTGCGCGTGTGTGCGTGCTGACCGATATGTGTTCTAAACCCTCCTATTCTAATACTTTTTAGACGATGTAGAAACGTGTATACTCTCGCGCGAAGAGGAAGGATCCGACGCGCGACCGTCGCGCGTCACACGGACGACGCGCGCGATGCAACCTCCCGGTGGAGGCGGTGGTGGATGGCAACAGGCGCCTCCGCAACAGGTGCGCGAGGACGACGGCGCGCGAGACGCGCGAGAGGCGCGGAGAGAGACGCGTTCGATGGATGCGCATCGTTGGCATCAACGGTGCGCGCGCGCGTCGACGCGTTCGACGCGCGCGCGACGTCGGTGACGGGGTGAGGACGCGCGCGATGCGTGGGAAAGATGGAAAGACTGACGGTGCATCGCGACGCGCGCGTGTGGTGTCGACAGGGGGGCGGTGGATGGCAACAGGCGCCTCCGCAGAACGCGGGCGGATGGGGACAGACGCCGACGCCGTACGGCGATCCGCGCGCGGGCGCGCCGCACGGCGGTGGTGCGGTTCCGCAGGTGCCGAACGCGAGTCCCGGAGCGCATGGTAACGCGCAGGCGGGCGGTGGATACGCCATACCGCCGGTACCGCCGGTGAACACGGGTGGAAGAGGGTACGGCGACGCGAGCTCGAGCGAACACGGCGCCGGTTTCGGCATGCCGATGAGTCCGACAAGTTTGGCCGCCGCCGGGTTTGGGATGTACGGAGGGAAGTTTTTGAACGACGGAGCGTCGTTCATGAGCTCGAATTACGCGAAATATTTCAGTACGGCGTCCATGCGAGCGTATTTCGACGTGACGGAGTCGTACGTGTTTCACAAGTTGCGTTTGATTTTGTGTCCGTTTTTGCACAAAGGGTCTTGGGTTCGTCTGCCGGAGACCGTGGCCGGAGGGACGGCGTATAAGCCGCCGAAGAATGATATCAACGCGCCGGATATGTACATTCCGTTGATGGCGTTTTGGACGTACGTGCTCATTGCGTCGATTCGCGAGGTGTTCGCGTCGTCGGCGAAGGGTTCGTTCACGCCCGAGGCGCTCGCGACGCACGCGTGGTGGAGTGGACTGCTCTGGTCGAGCGAATCCGCCATCATATGGGTCGCCCTTCGTTCGGCGAGTTCGGCCAATCATCTCGTCTCGGCGCCGATTCTCGACATCGCCGCGTACGTCGGGTACACGTTTACGTACGCCTCGCTCGTCCTCGCCTCCAAAATGTTTAGCGCCGCGTATGTCTTTTGGTTCTTTCTCCTCTGGTCCACCCTGTGCAACGCCGTCTTCATGGCGAAAACTCTCAAGAGGATCATCTTCAGCGAGTCCAGACAGGGTGGGTACTCGCAGAGCATGTCGCACAATTACGTCTTGCTCGCCGTCGTCGTCGCGCAGCCGTTCATTCACTTTTGGTTGAGCCGCGCCTAGCGCCTAGTTCAAACTCTCTGTACATTACATCACCGCTCACCGCTACTCACGCGTTCAGCGCGTCTACTACACTATATCTCCCTCTCACACACAAACCGTCCGCTCGTCTACCGTCCGCCGCCGCCCTTGATTTCGCGTTCGACGTCCAACAGCGCCGCCGTCGCGCTCTCGCCTCTCGCCTCCGCCTCCTCCGCCACCGTCATCGAGTCCACGATCGGGCCGTCCGGTCCGAAATCCGGTCGCAATGGATCGCGCGGGCCCATCGCGCCCATCTCTTCGTACACGGCGAACGCGACCAAGACGAGAAACATTCCGAAGAGCGCCGCCGCGCCGACCAAACCGAGCCGCCGCGTCCACTCGAGCGCGCGCAACAACGCCGCGGGCGCGCGAGTCTCACCTTTCGGCCTCATCCGTCGCATCACCGGTCGCTCGACGTCTGCATCGACCGCGGGTCCGAAATCTTCCATGCCCGGCACGCCGTGAACGCCTTCATCCTCGACGCCGCGGCGCGCGTCTCGTTCGTCGCCGCGTCGCTCCGCCTCGCCCGTCGACGTCTCGTCCACGTCCACGTCCACGTCCACGCGCGTCTCTCCCGGCGACGAGCGCGCGGCTGAATCGTCCGACATGGTCCCATGTCTTTCCTCGTCCTCTCGCGCGCGCTCACCCTCGCCCGCGTCGTTCGCGTCGCGCGTCATCGTCGCGCCCGCGCGCGTCATCGTCGCGGTCGCATCCCGTCCTTTCCCACGCTTCCCTCGTCGACGCGCGGCGAGTATCGTCGATTCCGCCGTCTCGAACGAACGCTCCATGTCCTTGACGCGCGATTGCCACGCCATGACGCGCTCGAGAGGGCGCGCGGGCGCGTCGAGGGGTGACGATCGAATGATAACACTAATTCGCAGTCTCGGCGCGGCGGTCGCCGGCGGCGGCGAGTCGCGACGAATGGACGAGACGCGAACGCGAACGCGGGGTCTATTGGCTGCGTAGAAACGTTGGAAAACGTTACATTGTCTACTTTTTCGAACGACGTTTCTTTGTCGTCGCGAAGGAGCGACGCGCGGTGATCTCGTCGGCGCGGTCACGCGCGGCGCGGGACAGACGGGCGAGACCGTCCCGCTCGCGAAGGAGCGACGCGTGCGCGACGTGCGCGCGTTGACGCTTAAAGTGACGACGAAAGTCGGCGTCGGGGACGGTGGCGTCGGTATCGGTGCCGTGGGAATCAGTGGTGGCGACGCTGGCGGCGAAATCGTCGCTGAAGACGTCGACGAAGGATTTTCGTTCGCGAGGCGCGCGAGGCTTGGCGCGAAGCGTCGGCGGCTCGACCATGGGCGGGTTGAAGTCGCCTCGCAGCGTGGAGTGCGTCTTGGCGAGCTCGCTCGGTGCGTGTGAGCCCGGTGGTGGGGCGATGGCACCGTTCAGTGGTAAATTCGCCACTTCTCTCGCCGCCGCCGCGCACGTCGGATGGTAGTGCGAGGCGAGGAGCGACAGGTCCCACAAGACGGCGGACATGCCCTGCGCGTGCTCGGGATCGTCGAGATCCATCTGGAACACGCCGTTACCGATGCGTTCGTTCTCGAGTAGATTGCGAACGCGCGGGTACGAGGCTAATATCTGACGCACGACGCCGAGGGAACCGAGACATTCGCCAGCCTCCATGCCCATGGACGCCGACGCGAGACGCTTGGAAAACGCCGCCATGCGCGCCTGGTCCACCTGTTTAAACCCACCGATGAATCTCTGAATCGCTCGCACGCGAAGCGTGCCGTGACTGAGCGAGCGTTGATCGGTGATGGACATGCCCTCTTGCCAACCGGCGTTCCCGGCGCTCGGTTTCCCGAGCATGACGTACAGCTGACGGTAGAACTCTCCCGTGTCCACTTGCAACACCTCTCCGTGACCGCTCAAAATCTCACACGCCGTCAACAGCGTCTGCGCCTTGAGGGCGTCAGATAATAAATCCTCCTTGGCGAGTAACTTTCTAAACAGCTCCATGAGATCACCCAAGAAATCGATGGAGATCAAGTGCGTAAACTTGGCTAAACCGGTGAGCGCCGCGCTCAGGAGGGGCAAACCGGGCGTCGGCTCGGGACTCGCCGCGTTCTTCAACACTCGAAAGTACATCTCAAACGTCGCCTCCAACAGTCGACTCTGCATCTTTTTCTTTTCCCCGAAACTCATGACGGCGGATCCCTCGTCTAAATCGCGACGAAACGCCGCCTCTTCGTCTTCGCTATCGTCCGAGGAATCCACCTCGTGGCCAAAGGATTTCATGCGCTCCTTGTCTTGTTGCTTTTTCATCTTTTCCGCGCGAGCCTTGCGAATCTTCTCGCGCTCCTCCTGTTTCTTCTTGAACGTCTGCTTACGAGAGAGCACCTCCTTCTTATCGCGCATCAAGGGAACGAGGATGCCCTCGTCGAATCGAACCTTGAGAAAGTAGGAAAACGCGATTGGCTGCACGTCGCATCGACTCTGCTTGACGAGTTGCGCCGTCATGTGTAACGCCTCGAGCGTCAACTCACCGCGAATGTCGCTCTCGACCGCGTCACCTAAGGCGCTCGCCACGAGTTTCGCGCGGTGTTCGTCCCGTTTATCGAACACGGGCACGAGAGCGGATAAAATATCCGTGCGAAAGTTAAAGCTCGGTAAACCGACGAGCAACGCGCACAAACATTTGATGGCGGATTCCGTGTCTGGACCGCCTCTTCCGCGCTGCGCGCGCGATTTTTTCGCCCCCGAACAACGAACGAGCGTCTTGACGTACGCCTTGTAGTGTTCGAGGAGACCGCTCTCGAACGCGCGCGTCTTCATCACCTCTTTGCTCACCTTCATCGATAACTCCTTGTCCGTGGGCGGGCGAATGCGGTACCCGGGACAAATGTCTCTGTACACGAGCGTGAGCGAGAGCGCGGCCAATCGAGCCACCTCGGAGTCTCTGTCTTCACACAGCGTTCCGACCTCCTTCAACTCTTTCCACCGCGTCTCCGGATCCTCGAGAATTCCCTGACACGTCGACGCGATGCGAATCTTGACGCTCTCGCGTCTCGCCTCGGCGCTCATCTCCGCCTCCAGAGCCTCACGCTCGGCTCGACGCTTATCCGCGAGTTTCACCGCAAGTTCCTCTCGCGCGTCCTCCGAATCACTGCTCGACGAATCGTCGCCCTTTTTGCGCTTCTTCTTCTTCTCCGCCTCGGCGGCGGCGGCGGCGGCGTCCTCCGCCTGCTTTTCCCACCACTTTTCATTCTTCTTTGATTTCGTCGTCTCTCGTCCGAGATCGCTCTCGCGAATCTCGCGCGCCATCGCCTCCTTCCCTAATCCCCTCCCCTCGCCCGCGCCGACGTCTCTCCACTTCCCCTCACCCTCCTGTCCGTCGTCGTCGCCGTCGTCGTCGCCGTCGCTCTCCGGCGCGTCCGCCGGCGCCGTCGCGTCCCTCACCACCGTCCCGTCCAATCGTTTCACCGGCAGCGCCAACGGTTTACGCTCCTCAGGCACATTCGCCTTCGTCGCCTCCTCCTCCGCCTCCGCCTCGGCCCGCGCTCGCATCGCGCGACCGTGCGCCGCCTCGGGCGCGTCGTCGTCGTCGTCGTCTCTTCGCCGCCGCCTCCCCGACGGCGTCTCCTCGAACGACCCGCTCGTCATGAACGACGCGTACGCCGCGTTCTTACGGACGAAACGAACGTCTTCATCGCTCACGTCCTCCTCCGAGTCGTCGTCGTCGCTTCCGCGCGCCACGGGCGGCGGCGGCGGCGCGTCGTTCGATTTTTTCTTCCGGCGGCGGCGCGCGCGTTCGGCGCCGTCTCGCGCGCCCATGACGACGAGGACGAGGCGCGGAGACGCGCGAGACGACGCGCGAGACGCGAATCTCTCTCTCTTCCGACCCGTTCGACCGAACCGGTCGCGCGCGACGATCGATGGCGCCAGATGGTGACGTCGGGCGTCGATTCACTCCGCGCGCACTGCGTCCGACGCCTGCGTCGCGCGTGCGCGCGCGTGCGCGAGCGCGCGAGCGGTGCGGACGAGACGATCATTCGCGACGCGTTCGACGCGAGAGGGGTCGCGTTCGGGAGCGAGAGGACGTGCGAGGCGGTGGTCTCGGCGCTCTTCGAGTTGGGACGAGAAAAGTGCGCCGTCGGGGACGCGGACGATGCGCGCGAGGGACGCGCGTGTGAGGACGGTGGACGACGGAAACGGGCGAAGGTTTCGTTTGAGAAGGATTCCGAGCCGTCGGAGGGGTCGTCGAGGGTGATGGGGTGGGTGCAGAGGTCGTGCGAGGCGTTGGCGAGGAATTTCACGGCGGAGCGCGCGAGGTGCGCGCGCGTCTTCGCCGAGGCGTCGAAACGGCCGGAGGAGGGATTCGATGAGGAATTGGTCAAGGCGGAGGTGTTGATGGCGATGGAGAAGAGCGATCGGGATCGCGAGCGGTCGATGTGGCGACGAGAAGTCATCGTGAGTCATCATCGAGCGCTTCGAGCCGACGCGCGAGAGACGGAGGACGCGAAGAAGACGTGGGAGCGAGTGGTGAGCGAGGACGGGGCGGAGGCGCTGCGAAGATACGCCGAGGCGGCGACGGAGGTTGGGAATCGGGCGTGGGTGGTGAGCGCGCTGGAGTGGTGCGTAAATGCGGTTGGATTGTATTTCGGGGATGCGGAGCGGTGCGCGCCGAGCGAAACCGCGCCGACGTGGGCGACGGCGAATAAGCGACGCGCGCGCGCGTTGGCGCGCGCGCGCGGAGAGCCCTTCGAAAGCGTGCTGAAGACGATCGTCGAGAGCGAGGACGCGCTCGGGACGCCGGATCGAAGAGTCGCGGGCAAAGTTTTGAAGCTCTTGGATGTCGGTTCGTGTTGGGACTACTTCAATGTGCACTTCAAAGGCCCGTGGCCGGGAAATCTCACCGTGGACGCCGTGGCGTGCGATCTGTGCCCCGCCGTGCCTTCGGTGTACCGTTGCGATTGGCTCAACGTGCGATTCGGCGACGAAGAGCGCGTTGAACCGGCGTCTCGAGAGGGGGAATCCGCCGCTCTGGAGGCGGTGCGAGAACACGACGCGGACGTCGTCGTCTTTTCGCTCGTTTTGAGCTACCTGCCGACGCCGAAACAACGCGGCGAGATGGTGCGTCGCGCGCGTCTGGCGTTGAAAAACCGCGGCGCCGGTCTCTTCTTCGTCATCACTCCTCACAGCACGGACAAGGGACACTGTCCGCACAAGGCGCTGCCCGTGCTCGCCGAGTGGAGAGAGGCGTTTCTTACGGTTGGTTTCGATCGAATAGCCTATGAACGGCACCGAAGTGTCCATTGTCTCGCGTTCAGAACGATAGGCGACGGCGACGAGGCGCGCGCCGCGGAGGGATCACCCCCGGAGCTTCGCATAGCCTTTGACTCCCAGCGTTGACGAGCGTCTTCGCGATAGCGCATAGCGTAGAATAGACAATTGCTTGTTTTCATTAATATACGAACTATCGAGCATACAAAAGCGAAGGCGCGTGCGACGGTCTGCGCGGCGCCGGCGCCGGCATGGCGGCGAAGGACGTCAACGCGTTCTTGCCGGTGCTGACTATGGAATCTAAGATGCGGCACACTTTCGTCAAACGACGCGAACCGACGGGGACGGAGTTGATCGCGCGTTGAATCGCTTCAACGTTCGGCAACTCACTCACGCCCTTCTTCCCCGTGAGCTGTACGACCACCTCCGGGCTCAGAGCGCCGTAAGGGTACGCACCGCCCATCATGTTCAGTTTCGCGCTAAACAGTCTTTCGTTGACGAAATCGACAAAGGTGAGCTCGAGCACACCCGTCGCGCTACACTTGATTCTATTGAGTCGTGGGAACTCGTTTCGACACGCCTCCATCTCCTCCAAAACGCGTTCAGCGCGAGACAGCTTCGGCGCGAGCTCTTGCAAGACTCCCGCGACGCCGCCCGCCGGCACGGCGTCTTCGCCCCACGCAATCGGCGCACCCGCCAATGCGGCGGCGAACTCGCGTCCACCCTTCGGCGTCATCTCCGGTCCATCGACCGACATCACGCGACCGGCACCCGTGCTCGCGTCGAGCGTGACTCGGAAGAGCGAGCCCACGCGAATGGTGAGCTCGGCTCCCTGCGGTCCACCCACGCCCTCCAAACGCCAGGGCGCGAGACCGCTGAGAACGCCGAGTTCTTCACTGGCACCCTGCGCGTTCTTCGCCTTGGCGCGCAATCGCACCTGACTCGCTCGTCGCAATCGAGAGGGCGTATCGTCCATGTCGACGCCTCCAAACGACTTGAAGCTAACAGTCGCGTCCGCCGCAGCGTCTTGCGCCTCTCGCATGGCGTCGAGTTCCACTTGCAAACGGTCTCGCTCAGATTTGATGGTCAACTTGCGCGAGTTCATGCGCTCCAAGTTCTCTTCGCTCGCCACAAGCGCTCTGCGCGCCGCGTTGATGGCCGCACGCTTGTTCGCCAACGCCTCCAACACCTGTTCCTTCGTCGCCGACGTCGACTTGGCGGCGTCGAAGCGCTTCGAGCTCGCCGCTCTTTGCGCTCGAAGCTTGATGATGTGACCGTTCGCGCTCGAAATCGCTTCCGACGCGATCGCTCGCGAGTTGGCGATGCTCTGAGAGCTCTTCAATAAGATTTCGCTGTGGAAGTTCAAGCTTTCTCGCACGAGTTCCTCGGTTTCCATTCTTTGCTGCGCAAATCTCTCCTTGGCCGCTAGTTGGCACTCCTTCTTGAGCGCTTTACCCGCACGTCGAAGCTCGTTGGCGTGCGCCGGATCGTCGGAAGCGGCGTAGCGCAACAGCGGGGGCTGCGTCGCCTCGACGGTGGAGCGCAGCTTTTCCGTCTCCGTGGTGAGCGCATTCATTCGCACGTTCAACTGTTCGTGGAAGCCTTCGAGCGCCTCGATGAGGGGCGCGGTCAAGCAGCACAGTTTCAGCGCCTCGGATTGCGTCTCCGGCGGCGGAGCCGTGGCCAAGGCGCCCATGGCGATGGAGGATCGTCGACCCAAGTTTTTCGCCTCCATGAAGGAGATCTCGCACGCGTAAAAGAACGTTTCCAAATCGATCGGTTTCGAGTTCATGAGCGCGTCTGGGATCGGCGGCAACGACGTCGGAAGTCCTTGCAGCATCGTGCCCGTGTTTCCACCCGGGGTACCGAACAAAGGATTGTGCATCGCCGCGCCGGGCGTGCCCGCCGCGCCGAATTGCATAAAGTTGGCGCCGCCCATCGTGATCGTTCTCGAAGGCGTGAAGGCTTGCATCACAGGAGGCGCGCCGTATCGACCCTGCATCGGCGTCGTGCGCTCTTGGTACACCTTTCTCATGCTCATCAACGCTTCGTCGCCGTGTTGCTTTTGGCGCAAGAGTTCCGCCATGCGCAGAGACTCGTCGCCCGGCGTGAAACCGTCGTGCGAGCTCGCGATCGAACCATCCGTGTTCGGAGTGGCCGCAACACCGGCGCCGTTCGCGGGCGTCACGCCCATCGCCGCTTGCACGTCCGTGCCCGTCACTTCGGCGGTCGGCGGGTTCGCCGGCGCGCTGGTGCCGGCGGTCGCCGTGCCGTCGCCATTCGCGCCGTAGACGTAATTGAACGTGTTCGTGCCCATCCCACCCTTCGCTTGGCCTTGCAAATCCAAATTCGTCGAGTCGGTCAAGTTGAAGGGTCGCGTGTTCGCGGTGACGGATCGAGGCGGCAACCCCGCGCTCTCGCGCTTGCCGCTCTTTTCGTCAAACGCAAACGTCAACGACGGCGTCGGACCCGGCGCGACGGATCCCGGCGTCGGCGCGCCCATACTGAACGCCACCGTCGCATCGTCCATCATCACCGTGTTCGCCAGATCGAGCGCGCTCGCGTGCGCGGCGTCGACGGCGCGCTGGGTGAGATCGTCGGTGGGCTCAAAGGCGGGAATGCCGTCGGTGGTGTTACCCGTGTCCATGTCCATCTCCCCTTGAGACGTCGTGGTCTGTTCCTCGTCCTCGTTCGCGAGCGCGGCGAGCGAAGGAACGGTACCGGTGATGTCTTCCGTGGCGTCCGGATTGGCACGCGTCGGCGTCTGTCTGTACCCGAGCGGAGACTCGTCCGCGTTCAACAGGTTGGACAACGACGGCACCGCGCCGGTGATGTTCTCCGTGTCCGCCGCGTCCAAGAGCGCCCCCATCGTCGGTACCTCCGACGTCACGTCGTCCATGTTCTGCGACGCGTTAAATGTGAACGTGCCCGTGCGATCGGCCGAGTTGGGCGTCCCGAAGCGTCCCACGCTCGCCCGTCTCTTCCCCGGCGTGTGCTTCCCTTCGCTGTTCAACTGCGCGCTGTTCGGCGCCTCCTGTTCGTCGTTCGCCACCGGAGACAACGAGAAATCAGCCGCATCCGCGTCCTCCGCCGGCGACGGCGTCGTCCCTCCCGCGACGTTCACCGTCTCCGCCGACGCCTTGAATTCAAAAGTCTCCGTGCGATCCCGCGCCGGCGCCGTCTCCACGCTCGCCTCCTCCACGATTGAAAAACCCGCCGGCACCTCAGCGTTCGCCTCATACGTCTCACCGCTCTTATCCTCATCTCCTTCCGGTTCAAACTCGCGCACCGTCTCCAACACCGCCGGCGCCGCGAACGACACGCGCCGTCCCAGCGACTGTCTCTGCTTTTTCCTCTTCGCAAACGCCGGCGACGGCGCCGCCTCCGCCGCCGCGCTCTCACCGCCCTCACCCGAACCCTCTCGACTCACCGCCGAATCGCGTCGTCCCGATCGTCGCCTCGCGCTCGATCGCGTCGCTCGTCCCACCGATTCACCGTTTTCCGTCAGCGCCGGCGACGTCGGCGTTCGACCTCGGCGTTTTAAAATCTACCCGCGCGAGAAAAAACGAAACGACCCACCGTCGTCGTCATCCTCATCGTCAGTCCACCGATCGCGACGCCGCACACATAAAAAAACCAAAACGCGCGCGCGATGAACGAAGAATACGCGCGCGCGTCCATCGCGACGACGACGGAAACGATGGATGCATTCAAAAAATCACGCATCCATCCATCGCGCATGCATCGCATCGTTCGCGCGTCTCCCCTCCCCCCCACGTTCGCGCGTTCCTCTCGCCTCGCCTCTCGCACGCACCGACGACGGTGTTTTCACCGTCCCTCCGTCCCCCCGCGAGTTCTCCTTCGCCGGCGTCGACATCGTCGCCGTCTCACGCGTCGTCGTCTCCCGTCAATGTTTCGCCTCTTTCCCCCAACGGCTCTCCGCGCGCGCGCGCACACTGGTGTAATAGATGGTAGAAAACCACCTTTGCGTACGAGACACGTGTACGTATTCAAAGAGACAAATGATACAGGAATGTAAAAAGGCGCACGCACGTGCCCATTCGAATTCCACATAGATGGGTCTCTCGCACGCACAGTACGCATCGAGCGTCCTCGACGCGGTCGGTCGGACACGTCGCGCGCGCGAGGGGAACAATTTCGAGTCGAGATTGAGACGCGCGCGCGCGGGTTTTCGCATCTCGACGCTCGTAAGGGCGTCGATCGATGGACGTCGAGCGCGACAAAAACACGGTGGATGGTCTCGACGCGCTCGGTCGCGGTGTGCGGACGTCGCGCGCGTCGTGAATCGTCGATCGATCGTCCACTCGCATCGTCTCGTCTCGCGAAGTGACCGTCGAGCGTCGAGGTGGATTCGTTCGAGACGGCGCGCGGCGTTTCGCGCGTCTCTCGCGTCTCTCGCGATCGTCGATCGAGGACGGTGTCCCATGCGCGTCTCGGCGCGAGTTCCCGGCGCGGCGGCGGCGGCGGCGGACGCGGCGTCGCCCGAATCGTTTCGTCGTCGCGTGCGCGCCATGTACGCGCTGACGCCGGACGCCACGATACAGGGTTTGTGTCCACTCGACGTCAACGCTCGGAACATCGATTCGTACGAACAGGGACGATGGGAGTTGGTGCGTCGAGACGTCGCCGCCGCGCTCGGCGACGCCGTCGCGCGCCGCGCGTGCGCGTTTCTCGACGACGTCGGCGCGATTCAGGATGCGTTCGGGATTCGAACCAACGCGGTGAATTTTAAAAAGGTGTTGTTACGCGCGTTGTACGAGACGGAGGCGTTAGAGCTGCGTTTACGTCGATTATTGACGTATTACAGAGGCGACATGCACAAGGACGGAGGCTATCGCGACGCGGCGAGATTTCGCGAGACGTGCGCGGCGCACGGACGGTGTCGAGGCGCGATGAAGGCGATCTGTGACGCGCGCGTGTTTCTTAAACAGATTTGTTGCGTGCCGAGACATCCGGAGTGTTACCGTCCGAAACGTTTGGCGACGATGCCGCGAACGATGATCACGCGAGGGTTCGTCGTCAGGGCGCGCGCCAAGACGGGACGCGACGCCGACGCCGACCGCGCCGCCCGAGACGAAGACGACGTCGTCGGGTACGCGTTTACGCCCCGAGACGAGACGCAACCGTCGTTAACGAACGATTTCGATCGTCTCGTGACGCGCGCGAGAGAGGAATTACGCGTGCGAACGCACGAGATGGATTTCATCGTCGCGTCGCTCGTCGCGCGAGGCGTCGCCAAAGCCCTCGTCGTGCGCGAGGAATTGCGCGCGTTTTCAAAGACGTGCGGCGACGTCGCGCGAGACGCCGAGAAACTCGCCTCGCGCGTGAGACGAGACCACGACGATCCGGATATCGTCATGCGCGAACGATTTACCGTCGTCGACGAGGAAACCGGGGAGTTACACGCGTCTTCCGAGGCGTTGGAGGCGTTCCGCGTCGCCGCCGAGATGGATTCCGTCGCGCTCGCCCTCGAGGGTTCGGCGCCGGCGCTCGCGGAGACGAAACGATGGATCGACGAAGCGCTCGCGAATCCGCGAACGAGGCTCTTCGCCGCGGGTGACGACGCGCACACGACATCGTTCGTACCCGATGGATTCGCGCTCGTGAAAATGGTGTCGGAATACGCGGAGACGATCGAACGGTACGAACCGGGCGCGCTCGCCGAGCTCGCGCGCGCGGGGCGCGTCGACGGCGCGGCGGCCGCGCGCGTCACCCGCGCCGAGGGGACGAAACGATGCGGGAGATGCGATCGATCGTATTCAAAATTATGGATCGTTGGATCCACGTGCGTGTTGTGCGAACAAGCGGCGAGAGACGCGGGACGGTGTCCGATATCCCCCGCGTGTCCGCCCGGGTTTTTTTGCCCGCACGCGCGCGCGTGCCTTCGATGCGAACGCGCGGCGTGCGACGCGTGCGGCGTCTCGCGAGGCGACGCCGAGGACGTCGCGCAGCTCGTCGAGACGACGAATGCGTTTTGTGTCTTTCTCGATTTCGATCGCACGATATGCGCGACAAAGGCTGGGGCGTCGCCGCTTCCAAAAAATTTTAGAGACCTGACCCCGGAGGCGCTCGCCGCCGCCGCGCGTCGACGCGCCGTCGACAAAGATTTCGTCTCGCTGTTGCGTTCGCACGGACGCGCGTACGTGGTGACGAGAAATTCAAACGTCGACGCCATCGAGACGTATTTACGCGCGCACGGCGTCGCGCGTCCGAAAGTGCGTCGAGTGATGCCGGGGGAGAGTAAAGGACCGACCATTCGCCGCGCGCTCGACGGCGAGGTCGACGCCGCGGCGCGAAGGGGCGAGGACGCGCGCGCGCCGAGCGTCTTCGTGGATGACGACGTGCGCGAACTCTTACGAGACGACGTGCGAGAGATGCGCGAGAGGGTAAAGTGTGTTTTATTTTCTCGCGCCGCGTCGTGAGCGCTCGCGCGCGAGGTGCGCGCACGAATCCCGAGGCGCGCGCGAGACGCCTCGCCGGGGTTTCGTCCTTCTTCACGCAGAATCTCGATTCACAAAATCGCGCGTAGGTTTCGCGAGACTATTTTATGACGGCACAAATCGACGACGAGGCTCGCGCGCGAGCGTTTTCGCCTCGTCGCGTCACTCGCGATCGATCATTCTCCTCACCATGTCTCAAAAAAACATGTTGTTTATTGATATAATTCTTATTCCGATGAAATCCGCCTCGGGTCGGTCGCTCGTCTAGGCGGCGCACAACGAAGCGACGTCGCGCGCGACCCTTTCGAGATCGAGTTGACGAAGTTTCACGAACGGTCGAGGCATATCCAACAAGGAGACGACCTCGACATCGTCCACGAAAACTTCAAACCCACGACACGAAGCG
>Ga0208277_1001496_pt1 | contig 13586 bp, 15 predicted proteins | sample ETNtaG_5_FD_185782 | JGI IMG/M metagenome (GOLD analysis project Ga0208277, IMG submission 185782) | Marine microbial and viral communities from oxygen minimum zone, Eastern Pacific Ocean - ETNP201406SV205 (SPAdes) (version 2) | ecosystem: Environmental > Aquatic > Marine > Oceanic ...
CAAACATAAAGGCCTAGATACGCATAGAAAAGTTCTAGATGGTAATGATAAATATCATGGAGTTACTGTTCATTTTGTAGATAATACCCTCGACGGTGGACCTATATGTGCACAATCAAGAATTGAAGTGCAAACAAAAGATATCGAGGAATTAGAAAAAAAGGTTCATGAACTTGAATATGCAATATACCCGAAGGTAATAAAAGAGATAGCGCAGGGTAAAATGTACTTATCAGAAGGGAAAGTTATTAAAAAATAGAAAATTATGGGAAATATATTTAAATCAGTATTAATCTTAGTTGCATTTAATCACCTTAATGCTGCAGAAGAGATCAAACCCTCAAGAGCTACCCTAGAAAGTAACGTTGGCGAGATGCAAGTCGAGATGATAAAACTGGATAATGGTTATTGGAAACTGAATTCTCTTTTGGATGGAGGTTCGATCGTCAAAAGAGAAGAGTCTGAAGTTTTCGAACTAGTTAATAATCAAATAAAACCTATTAAATATGACTTTAATCAAAGAATTTTATTCAGGCGCTATAAAGCTTCAGCAGATTTTGATTGGAATGCGAATGAAGTCGAATTTGTAGAAGACAAAGATAAAGGAATTGTTGAGCTTTCAGAAAATGTCTTAGGTCCCAGCTCTGCCTCATTGCAACTTAGGCTAGATTTTAGGGAATTTGATAGAGATAAAATTCCCGACACTATATCGTATGTAGTTTATTGGAAAGGAACGATTAAAAATCGTACTTATGAAGTAAAAAAAGACAAAGAATCTATAGAGACACCTTTAGGAACCTATGAGGCTTTTAAAGTTTCAAGGCAATTCGAAGAGGGAAGCGAAAGATCTCAAGTTTTCTGGCTGGCTCCAGACTTAGATTTCTCTGTCATTAAAATATATGATAAGAATGATAGAGAGGTTGAGATAAAAATTAAAAACTTCGAAGAGATAGGTTAAGCCTTAGGTAAGGTTACTCCGGTTTGACCTTGGTATTTTCCACCTCTATCTTTATAACTGATTTCGCACTCTTCATCAGATTCTAGAAACAACATTTGAGCTACGCCTTCATTAGCATAAATTTTTGCAGGTAAACTTGTAGTATTCGAAAACTCTAATGTGACATGCCCTTCCCATTCTGGTTCCAATGGAGTCACATTGACAATTATTCCGCATCTAGCATAAGTAGACTTTCCTAAACATATAGTTAGAACATTCCTAGGAATCCTAAAATACTCAATAGTACTTGCCAGGGCAAAGGAATTTGGTGGTATAACACAAACATCACTTTTAACATCTACAAAACTGTTTTCATCAAACCTTTTCGGATCTACAGTGGCAGAATTAATATTAGTGAATACTTTAAATTCATTGGAGCATCTGACATCGTATCCGTAGGAAGAAGTGCCATAGGAAATTAATTTCTCCTCCTTTTTACCTAATCTCACTTGTCCAGGTTCATAGGGCTCTATCATTTTATGATTTTGAGCCATTTCCTTTATCCATTTATCAGATTTAATGCTCATGATTTTTTATATTTCATCGTAATTGCTATTGTATGATACTGTGCCTCATAAAAAATAACATAAACTTTTACCTCATGAAAAAAATCTTCCTCCTTGCTCTTCTATTTTGGTTCAATTTTCTTTTTGCCGTAGATAATAAAATAAATTTACTTGAGCTTTATAAGGAGCTACATGCCAACCCAGAACTTTCTTATCAAGAATTTGAAACTTCAGAAAAATTAGCATTAATTCTAGAAAATATTGGATATAAAGTGACACGCAATATTGGAGGTAATGGAGTAGTTGCTCTTTTGGAGAACGGAGAAGGACGCACAATAATGCTGAGAGCAGATATGGATGGCTTGCCAGTTGAAGAAAAGACAGGCGCCACTTATGCCAGCACAAAGAAAGCAGTAAATTCTGAAGGAAAAGAAGTTTTTACAATGCACGCATGTGGACATGATGTTCATATGTCAGTATTAATAGGAGCAGCAGAATATCTCTTTAACAATCAGACTCAATGGCAAGGAACTTTACTTTTAATTTTGGAACCGGCTGAAGAAGTGAGTGGAGGAGCCAGAAATATGATAAAAGATGGTCTTTTCACTAAATTTCCTAGACCAGATTTTAATTTAGCTCTTCACGTTAGTTCTAGCCTTCAAGCCGGAAAGGTTGGTTATCTTCCGGGTTGGGCTATGGCAAATGTTGATTCTGTTGATATTACCGTAAAGGGGTTAGGTGGTCATGGAGCCTATCCTCATACCACAAAAGATCCTATTGTGTTGGCTGCAAATATAATCACTCAACTTCAGACCATAGTCAGCAGAAAAATCGCTCCGACTGATCCTGCTGTGGTTACTGTTGGATCAATTCACGGTGGAACAAAACATAATGTCATACCTAATGAGGTTAAACTTCAATTAACTTTGCGCTCTTACACAGACGAAGTAAGGAATGAGACACTATCTTCTATTGAAAAAATCGTAAGAGGCTCCGCAATTGCTGCAGGATTAACTGAAGAATATTTTCCCGTAGTTGAAATTAAAGACGAATATACTCCTGCAGTTTTTAATAATCCTGATTTAGTAGAAAAACTGCAAAAGAGCTTTGTGAAATCTCTTGGATCTGAAAATGTAATTAAAGTTTCTCCAGTTATGGGCGGGGAAGACTTTGGAATGTTTGGAAGAGTTGAGCCAATAATACCCACAGCACTATTTTGGCTTGGAGCTGTCAATAAAAAAGTCTACGAAAAAGCGATGAGAGAAGATTTAACTTTACCATCTTTGCATTCTGATTTGTTTTTACCTGATGCAGAGCCAGCGATTGAAACTGGCGTTAAAGCAATGTCTAACGCCGCTATAGATTTATTTAAAATTAAAAACTAAAGTGCACCCAAATGCTTAGGTTTAACGAATTTAGATAAAATATAGCCCGTAAAAAGCCAATTTAAAGACTCACCAACAAATTTTATTAGACTCCAGTAAATAGAGTTATCTAGCCAAAAAATATCAACTTGGTGATAAATAGAGAATGCACTTCCTAAAATGAATATAAACAAAATTCTCTTTTTAGGAGTATCTAACATAGTCATAACTCTGTGCATTATCCAAGTAAGGATAAGGATAACTAGAAACTTCAAAAGGAAGCTAGAGAAGTAACTTGTGAAGGTTAAATTACCCTCAAAATTATTAGGTGCCGATACTTCTATGAAAGAAGTTGTAGCAATATAAAAACCTAATATTCCAAAAAAGAAATTAGCAAGTGAGGCTAATAAAAGTCCAAAAAAAATTCTCATCTACTCATTCCCTTTTAAATCTTGTCTTCCACTGAAAGCATGCATGATTGTTCCCCTATCAACATACTCTAATTCGCCTCCCAAAGGAACTCCTCTGGCCAACTTTGTTACTTTAAGTTGTTGAATATCCTTAAGATTATCAAAAATAAAGTGTGAAGTAGTCTCGCCTTCAAGTGTAGAGTTGGTTGCAAGTATAATTTCTTCAATATTTTCATTTTTTACCTTAGAAAATAATCTATCTAATGCCAATTCATCGGGACCTATGTCATCAATAGGTGATAAATGACCATGTAAGATAAAATAATGTCCATTAAACTGATTACTTTGTTCGATAGCAAATACATCTGAAACAGATTCAACTACGCAAATTTGTTTTTTATTTCTTTTTTCATTAAGACAAATTTGGCAAGTAGAAGATTCTGTAAAAATACGACAATTAGTGCACTTATCTACTGACTCTAGTGCCTCACCAAGAATACTAGCCAGTAATTGCCCTGCATTTCTATTTCTTTCCAACAGATGCAAAACCATTCTTTGAGCAGACTTGGGACCAACGCCAGGAAGACATTGAAAGGCCTCAATAAGACTATCAACAAGAGGACTTACTTTACTCACTTCTCTGTTCTGGGTTCTATAGAGGATTCAATTACTTTCGCCCCAAATGCTTCTACTAGGCTTTTAACATTAGGGTCATCTTCAATTTCTTTTTGAGCATTTTTTAGCTCTTTCTTTTTCTCTTCCTCTTTAATTTGATTAGGTGATTCTTCAGAAAATTCACCAGCCTCTAGGAACAAATTACAGGGCACATCGAAGAATTCAGTTAAGGCGTCTTGAAGTTGTTTTCTATGTTTACCACTAAAAACATTGAGTTTTTCTTCAGGCATTGAAAGATAAATTACCGTTTCATCTGTTCTGACAAAGTAACAATGTGAGGCGAGTTGTTTAGTCCCTGGATCTAAATTGAGTTGATCAAATATCGTTTTCCAGTTTTTTGCAGATATGTCCAAATTTATATCTTTTAACTCTTCATTTTCTTCATTAGTAGACTGTTCCGCTATAGAAATAATTGGCTCTACAACTTTTTTTGTATGTTTTAGATTATTATCTTGATTTTTAAGACCTTCGTCTTTGGTCTCTATTTCCGAAGGATTAGCTTTTTTTTTAGTTTGATCAGGTTGATTAGGAATAAATGAGACCATTCTTAAAAGAGCCATATCGAAACCTCCAGACAAACTTGGAGCAAGTTCCATATCTCTTTTAGCAATTAAACCTATTTGATATAAAAGCTGAAGGTCTTCTTCCGTTAAATTATCCAATAAGGCTAAAGCTTCCTCTTTGTTCAAATCAATTTCTTCCAATATTTCATCAGACACTTTGGCGAAAGACAATAATTGAATAGTTTCTAGTAAAAGATCCATCAACCTTAAATAATCAACACTTAATTGATTAATCTCATTTAGGCTAGCTAGCAAAGACTTTGAATCACCATCAGCTATATCTCTAAGAAGTTTTAAGACATTATCAGAAGGGAGAGTTCCCAGCATGGCTGCCACTTCTGAATCAGAAAGCTTTCCTTCGCAAAAAGCAATTGCCTGATCAGTAATAGTTAGCGAGTCGCGAAGACTCCCTCTTCCTGCTCTAGCAATTTGCTCTATAGCCATTTGATCAAAATCTACTTTCTCTTCTTTCAAGATAAAGGAAAGTCGATCGGTGAGTTGTTTATTGGTGAGATTTTTTAGATTGAATTGTAGACATCTAGATAGGACAGTGGCAGGGATTTTTTCAGGCAATGTAGTAGCTAAAATAAAAATAACGTGCTCAGGAGGCTCTTCTAAGGTCTTTAAGAGCATGTTAAAGCTCTGTGTAGAGAGCATATGCACTTCATCTAATAAGTAAACTTTATACCTTGACGAACTTGGCATGTGCATTACCGTCTCGAGAAGTTGCTTTGTATCATCGACCCCTCTGCTGGAAGCTGCATCTATTTCTTGGAAATCCATAAAACTTCCCTCAGCAACAGATAAACAGGTAGAGCATTCATGACAAGGCCTTGAATCTAATCCCACTTCGCAGTTTAGGCTTTTAGCCAATATTCTTGCTATTGTGGTTTTTCCCACGCCCCTTGTTCCACTTAGAACAAAAGCTTGATGAATTTTATTTTGGTCAAGGCTATTACAGAGAGCTTGAACTACATGTTCTTGACCAACAACTTCTGAAAAGTCATTTGGTCTCCATTTTCTAGCTAAAACTTGGTAACTCATTTTGTTGGGTTTAGTATAGTTGAACTGGGTAGACTTTTATAAATTTTCCTTATCAAGCATCGAAAAAGCTTTATCTATATCTTGAAACTCAAAACCCCTGTAGTTCAAGAAATTTTTTAATTTTAAGATTTCTTTTGTCTCCTGGGGCACTTTGCCATTCAGCTTCTTTTTTAATGCATCTAAAGCATTCGAGGACCAATCAATTTCTTTTTCCAAAGAATAAAATAGATTTTCTTTTACACCTCTTTGAATTAATTCACTCTTTATTCGAAGTGGTCCAAATCCTCTTCTTTTTCTACTTTGAAAATAGCTCTCAGCAAATCTCTCATCACTCAATAATCCATCTCGCTCTAACTCTTTTATAGATTCTAAAAGCATTTCTTTAGACTCTACTTTTCTAGACATTTTTTGATAGATTTCTTTAGAGGAATGCTCTCTTCTTGATAGAAAGTCCATAATCTTCAATCGAATTGCTTTTGGTTCATCAAGAATTTTCACAATTTAAGTATATTATTTATTAGAATATTTTAATCAATAAGAATCCATTATTATCGGGAGGGAATAATGCAACTTAACTATCTGAACAAACCACATTTTGAGAATGGAGCCATCAAGAATATCTCACAAGTGCTTGAAGAACATGGAATAAAGAATCCATTGATATGTACTGATCCTGGTCTAGCAAATATAGGTATGTCGGATATGATCAGAAACCTGCTTTCAAACGAGCTTTCGCCATCTTTCTACGAAGACACGCCAGCTAATCCTACCGAACAAGCTGTAAATGATGCCTTGGAAATATATAAACAAAATGACTGTGATGGAGTAATAGGATTTGGGGGTGGATCAAGTATGGATTTAGCTAAAACTGTTGCTCTAATGGCCAATCATGAAGGAAATGTTGTCGACTACTCAGTAAATGAAGGAGGGGTTGGGAAGATCAACCAGACAATGCCAATGATTGCGATTCCGACTACCTCAGGAACAGGAAGTGAAGTTTCCTTGGGGGCAGTAATTATTATGAATGATGGAAGGAAACTAATTTTAGCCAGTGATCATCTAAGACCAACAGCTGCTATATGTGACCCTGAATTGACTTTGGGTTTACCTCCTGTTTTAACTGCTGGTGCTGGAATGGATGCTTTAACACATTGTATAGAAGCAGTAATGTCACCTGTTATCGACCCGCCTGCTGAAGCAGTAGGATTAGACGGAATCGAAAAGGTTGTAAGAGAAGAAAGCTTAATAAGGGCGGTCAAAGATGGTCAAGACAAAGATGCAAGATGGAATATGATGATGGCTTCTACAGAAGGTGCAATGGCATTTTCTAAAGGCCTTGGGGCAGTTCATTCAATGAGTCATGCTTTAGGTGCTGATCAAGAATTAAGACTTCATCATGGTACTCTCAATGGTGTCATTCTTCCTACAATTCTAAGGTTTAATAAAGATCATGTGGGTGATAAATACGCGAGAATTGCACGCGCCATGGGTAAAAATGAAAATGTAGATTTGGCCGATGAGATAGAGAAATTAAATGCGACCATAGGACTACCCGAAGGTCTTGGAGAAATGGGTGTAACGGAAGCAATGATTCCTCAGCTAGTAGCTCACTCAATGACAGATCCCAGCAATGCAACCACCCCAAGACTTCCTACTCAGGAAGAATGGGAGAAACTCTTTTTAGAAGCTATGTGATTTACTAGAAAAAAAGAACGTTAAGACAATATATAACTATAAAAATTCCTAGAGCAATAGTAATACAACTTCGGAATGAGAACTTTCTAGTAGACCAGTCTATGCGATCGTCCCTTTCTCTTTGAGCCTTTGATGCCCTCATCTTTCCAAGATAGAAGAATGTGGCGAGAGACAAAATGGTTAATCCACCAAAAATGATGGTATTGAAGTCCATTTAATTATTGCTTCTAAGTTTAGCTAATAATCTTAGGATTTCTAGATAAAGCCACACTAGAGTGACCATTAAAGAGAAGGCTCCAAACCACTCCATATGTTTCGGCAACCCATTCTCAGAACCTTGTTCAATAAAATCAAAATCTAGTACTAGGTTTAAAGCGGCAATACCGACCACGAACAAACTAAAACCGATGCCCATTAAGCCATTTGAGTGAATGAATCCTATGCCAGACCCTCCTCCAAAGACCATCATGCCAATATTAACCAGATACAAGAGCGCTATTCCGGCTGTAGCACTTACAATCATTAATCGGAAGTTCTCAGTAGGCTTGATGATTCCTGTCTTGTAACAAACTAGCAGAGATGCCAATGTTCCAAAAGTTAAACCTATTGCTTGAATTGCTATTCCTGGAAATTGAGCTTCAAAAAAAACTGTTATTCCACCTAGAAAAAGACCTTGGCTTGCAGCATATATTGGTGCTGTAGTAGCAGCCATTGTTGGTCTAAAAATAGTTACGATTGCTAAAATAGCGCCAATTCCCATGCCGGTAAACATTAAGATTGGATTAGGAATATTCCAGCTTATTGCAGCGGTTGCAAAACAAAGAACTAATAATATCCCTGTCTTGTTAACCGTGCCATCTAATGTCATCTTTTCTGATACCGGCAAGTCTCTGAATTGAGCATCGCCCTCAAATTTATCACCAAAAACAGGATTTCCTGATCTTCCAAATGTATCTAATGCTTGATGTTTTGACATAAAATTAAACTATATTTAAAAAAAACTGATTATATTATCTATTCCTAAAATTAAAATAGCCAGCGCTATTGTCCATATAACGCATGCAAAAATTGAGCTAATCAGAAATATCATTTGTCTCATGGCTGAAATCCCTGCAATAAATGGTATAAAGGGACGAATAGCTGGAATTAGCCTACCAATCAAAATACCGCTCCATCCATATTTATTAAAAAAATTCTCCCCTCTAATAAATATAGCTTCTCTTTTTTTTAGAAAGTCCAATTTTTTAAGTTTAGGGCCAAAAAATAAACCTGAGTAGTAGCTAGCTGTATCTCCAATCCATGCTCCTAGTCCGGCTCCCAAACAAATGTATGTGAGCTCTATATCCGCCTCGCTTAATCCTACTGCAAATAGCAATAGGATGATGCTAGGCCAGATTGCACCAGAAATAAAGAAAGCTTCTAGAAATCCTATCAAAAACATTGCAAAACCTGCATATTCGGGATTACTGATAATCCAATTTAAAAACTGTTCTGAATTCATTTAAGTTAGGATAATTATTTAGAAAGTTTAATTTTAAGGTAAATTCATGATAAAGAAATGGAAAAAGAAATCTTCGAAGTATTTGCTCAATAATAAGATTTTTAAAATGAGAGAGGATTTAGTTACATCACCTAAATTAGGATCGGATCATAGTGTATGGGTGATGGAAGTACCTACATGGGTAAATATCATCCCAATTACGACAGATGGGGAAGTTATTTTAGTCAATCAACATAGGTTTGGTATGGATAAATCATCACTTGAAATTCCCGGGGGTATGGCTGATTTGAATGAAAATCCTATGGAAGCAGCAATAAGAGAATTAAAGGAGGAAACTGGCTACGAGGCCAAAGAAGTCATAGAAATTGGAAGAGTTGAATCAAACCCTGCGATAATGTCTAACCATACCTACACTTATCTTGCATTAGATTCTGAGCAATCTAGCGAGCAAAACCTAGATGGGACGGAAGATATTGAAATTATACGCAAACATATTAATGAAATTCCCGATTTGATAAGAAATGGAGTTATCGAGCATGCGCTTGTTGTAAGTGCATTTTATTTTTATAACCTTTATCTATCTAATGACAAAAATTGAAGACCAAGACTTAAAAGGAAAAATACTTTTTTTCTCTCCCAATGAAGCAGGAACGTCTTACTTTACAGATTCCTTGATTTTGATCTGTGATCATAATGAACATGGTTCCCTTGGATTGATATTCAATAGACCCCTCGAAATGAAGCTTAAAGAGTTATTTAAAGGGATGAAAATTAAAGGTGGTGATATTAAGGACAGCAATGTTTTTTTAGGTGGTCCAGTGAATCCTGGAGCGATTTTCGTTCTTCACAGTTCAGATAAATCTTGGAAAAATACAATTCAAGTAAGTGAGAGTTTAAATATGACAACGGACTATGAAGCCATAGAAGATATAGCCCGCGGCGAAATGCCTGAAGATTTCATACTGACTCTTGGGTATACAGGATGGGGACCTGAACAGTTAAATGAAGAGATTGCCGATAATGCGTGGATAAGTTTCAACGAAGATATAGATCTTATTTTTAAAACTAATCCTGCTGATCAAATAAATGAAATGTCTAAAATTGTTGGTTATGATATCAGGATGATTAGCCCTGATTATGGAAACGCATGAAAATTAAACATTCAATTTTAATATTATTTATATTAACTACATTCGGTTGCTCTAAAGATCTTCAGATTCTTGAAGAAAGAATTAAAGCGCAAGCTGAAAAAAACAATACTGAAATATCTTCTGTTGATATAAAAAAGACAGCTCTTTTTTTAAATGCTTGGGGAAAAGAAGATTACTATCAAGATGATATTAATAAATTTAAAGATCAAGATACAAAAGATTTTCCTGAAGATATAGAAGTATTATTTACAGGAAGTTCAAGTATAAGATTTTGGAATTCTCTTGAAGAGGATATGAAGCCTCTTAAAGTTCTAAATAGGGGTTTTGGTGGAGCTCACATAGTTCACGTTAATTATCATTTTGAGGATGTGGTGAGTCGTTACAATCCTCAAGCAATTGTCTTCTTTTGCGGAACAAATGATATTACTGCCTTAAAAACGGCAGAAGAGACTGTTGAGGACTTCAAAATATTTAAAAATAAGGTCCGGATAAATCTACCTAATGTTCCTATTTTTGTGATAGGTATTAAACCAACCCCTGCGAGGGAATATATAGAAGAGGAAGAATTAGAATACAACAGACTCATTACTGATCTAGCTGCAGAGGATGAATTACTTACCTTTATAGATATTTGGGATGCTATGCTCTCAGAAGAAGGTGAACGCATCCCTGAACTTTTTGTGGAAGATGGACTTCACATTAATGCAAAAGGTTATGAGATATGGACAAAATTAGTTAGAGATAATCTAAAACAAAGGTTCAATCTCTAGGCAAAAGACCTAGCATCTTATAACCTATAAACTCATCTGAAATTCCATTTTTAGGTTTGTCCGGTAACTCCTGAATGGGATAAGCTATAGGTGTTACATCACTTGCAATCTTTTCTCCTACTTTAATATCAGGCCTATCTACACTGAAATGAAATTTGTCATCTCCGCGTGTAGACCCATCTGCAAAGAAAATAGCTGTATGTACTACTCTATCCTCATTTGATACGTTTGCTTTTGCTCTATGAAAGGTTAAGCCATGGTGAAAAGACACGTCTCCTGCTTTAAGCGTCTGATATCTAATCTCTTTACTATCTAGACTAGTAGTTTCTTGAAAATCTTTATCGTCTACTTTGCCAGAAAAAATATTTATAAATTTTTGATCCTTTAACTTGTGTGAACCGGGATAAAAGCCAAGCTGGCCATTTGATGCATCTATATCACATAAAGGTATCCAGGCTGTAACGGTGTTAGTTTCTTTAATTGGCCAATAAGGTTGGTCGTGATGAGGATCTGTCTCTCGTCCTCCAGATTCTTTAAGTAGTGCCTGGTCATGCCAAAGACGAATTGAATCAGTACCAATAAGTTCCGAGGCCATCTTACATATCCTTTGATCAAAGGTAAGCTTGCGAATCTCTAGGTTGTCTTCCCATAAATTCTGACATTGGACAAAAGATTTTTCATATTCCGATTTATCCTCAAGATTTCTTTCATCAAGTTGTTTTCTCTCTTTAATGGCTTCTTTAACCACTTCTCTGTAAAATTCTATTTCAGAAGGCTCGAACAAGTCTCGAACGACAACAAATCCTTCTTCGTTAAACCTTTTTTTTAAATCTTCGTACATGCTAAAAGAACTTCAATCAAGACTCTGTAAGAATATCATAAAGTTTGTATTTCTTTGTCTAGTTCTAGTAACTAATGGCTCGCTACACTCTGATGCAAAATATTTTGCAAGTAACTCATCTATTGAACTCATATCAAATTCTAACTCAATACTGTCTGGTGAGGATTTGCTGGTGGGTATTAAGTTTAAGCTTGAAAAAGATTGGCATACCTATTGGGAAAACCCTGGTGATGCTGGTGAAGGGGCAACAATAAAGTGGAATTTATCACCAGGATTAAGTGCTTCGAGTATTCTTTGGCCTGGACCGGAGAGAATACCAGTTGTTCCTTTAATGACCTTTGGTTACAACGATGAAGTAGTTTTGTTAACTAGAATAACTTCTACAGAAAAGATTAGATTTCCTTTGAAGTTAGAAGCCGAAGTCACCTGGTTTACATGTAAAGATATATGTATCCCTCAAGAAGGAGTTGTAGATATAGAAATAGAAGAAGGGGAATTCTTAGCTTCTACTCACAATACTGAATTAAAGAATTATATGAGCATGGTCCCTACTCCATTTACAGGGAACTTAAGAGTGGAGGAATTAGATAATAAATTTTTCGTTCAATCAGTTAGCCGAGGCGACGAGCAATATAGTAACGTCTACTTTTTCCCTTATGAGTATGGGTTAACAAGTTATACAAAAGATCAAATTTATGAAAAGAATCAAAACAGCTTTACTCTAGAAATAGAAGCCTCAGAGTTCAGTCTTGATCTAGGTATGTTTGAGGGCATTATTGAGACTTCAACACCAGAAGGGAAAAAATTTTACTCGATCTCCTATCCTCTTAAAACAGATAAATCTGAAAGTAATACCAATGTATTCTTATTGATTATTTTTGCTTTTGTAGGAGGCCTGATTCTCAACATAATGCCATGTGTTTTCCCTATATTGAGCATAAAAATCTTAAGGTTTGTTGAGCATAGTGAAAATTCTTCAGCCAATACTTTGAAATATGGTCTGTTTTACACCCTTGGAGCGGTCCTAAGTTTTTTACTTATAGCTCTTCTTTTGGTTATTCTTAAATCAAGTGGAGAGAATATAGGCTGGGGATTCCAACTCCAATACCCGCTAGTAATATCAATTCTTTTCTATTTGTTTGTAGCGTTAGGCTTCATGTTCATGAGCAACTTAGTCTTTGGATCTAGCTTGGGTAACTTAGGTTCTTTTGCACAAGTAAAGAATGAGTCCCTTGAATCATTTTTGACGGGCGTCTTGGCAGTTGTGGTTGCTTCTCCTTGTACAGCACCATTCATGGGTTCAGCAATTGGATTTGCATTGTTGCAGCCAAGCTTGAATTCCTTCGTAATATTTTTTAGTCTTGGAATTGGTTTTGCTCTTCCTTATCTTATTCTCAGTATCAAACCGTCTCTACTATCTTTCCTACCAAAACCTGGGGCCTGGATGGAAACCTTTAAACAGTTTATGGCATTCCCAATGTGGGCATCAGCGCTTTGGCTTTTATGGGTTTTAAGTGGGCAAGTAGACAAGGATACAGTCTTACTGGTGTTAATTGGAGGTTTAATAATAAGCCTCTCTTTGTGGTTATTAGAAAAAAATACCTCCGAAAAGTTAGGTATAAAATGGTTAGTGAGACTTTTGGTAATAACTCTAATTGTTGGTTCTATTTCGATATTGCCAACTGAATACAGTGTGAAAGAGAGTCGAGCTGAAAGACCCGGATACAGCGAAGCTTTGCTCAATGAGTATAGAGAAAGTAATCAACTAGTTTTTTTAAATTTTACTGCTGACTGGTGTATTACGTGCAAAGTAAATGAAAAAGTAGCACTGAATTCTCAAGAAGTTATTAGCGTTATAGAGAAAAAAAATATTAAGTACTTGGAAGCTGACTGGACGAGAAAAGATGCTGATATAGCAAGGAAATTGGAAGAATATGGCAGAACTGGTGTTCCTCTTTATTTACTTTTTCCTAGTGTTGGAGACCCTATAATTTTGCCTGAAATCCTTACAAAGGATATTCTTTTAGATTATTTAAATGAGTTAACCTAATGCAAAAAACTTTTTTTAT
>Ga0208277_1001501_pt1 | contig 13565 bp, 9 predicted proteins | sample ETNtaG_5_FD_185782 | JGI IMG/M metagenome (GOLD analysis project Ga0208277, IMG submission 185782) | Marine microbial and viral communities from oxygen minimum zone, Eastern Pacific Ocean - ETNP201406SV205 (SPAdes) (version 2) | ecosystem: Environmental > Aquatic > Marine > Oceanic ...
GATGTCAATGATTCTAGCGACTTCTGCATAGTATGTAGAAAGAAGTGTGATATTATTTGGCTTAGATATATCAAGAATCTCAAACTGATTATATGATGACACATAAGCATAGCAGCCACCAGTACCATCAGGATACTTTTCGCAGTCCTCCAGGAAATTTCCTTCAATCGATATTTCTGATGAATCTCCAGGAGTTGGTGCAACATTCTTGAACGCAGGATCACATGGACGGCCAGCTACATTATCTAAATCAGTAGGGGGCTTAACATTACCATCGCAGTTGAGGTTGTGATAGTCAATTAAACGGACGTTAGGAGTCTGGAGGCGATGAGACATTAAATCAGTATGGGAGTGGTTTTCATCCTCAATCTCAGTGACAGGATCGACCCACACATATACTTCTTCAGCAGGTTCATCTCCACTTCCAAAACATCCTGCAAATGGCGCTAAAGCCATCAAAAAACATAGCAGTAATGCATTCGTATTTCGTCCCATACACTATCCGAAGAATTACCTACTGTTGAATAGTTCGCTTTATTGATTAATTTGGAAGTGTTGTAGTGTATGGCTTATCTATATCTAATTGAACAATATACAATCCAGAAGTAATACAAGAAAGGTAAGTATAACCTTCATGATATTCGGCAGCCCAAAGGAAAGGTACCCAGCCAAAATCATAATAATCACTAGATAAAGTCGTACTTTCACCAGCATTAGGCGAATGGAATCCAACTGTAGAATACGAATACGCTTCTGTCCTATTCATTGAATCATCTAGGCCAGCGACCATGAGTGATTCAATATCAACTACCCAAAGTCCAGCATGATAGTGACTGAGATAAACTCGGCCGTCCCATGCCCCCCCGTGACTATTGTCAGGTAGACCTGGGACTCCAGTTTGGAAAATCTGAATATCCGCATTATGTGGTGAAAACAGCAACCATTCTTCTCCAGTTGGGATGAAATGATCATCTGCATAGGGAATTTCCCAATCATGAATCAATTTAGGCCTAAATCGGAATTGTCCATTCTCCAAATCATAATCGGTTGTATCTAACAAATATGCCATTCCAGTCCCAATACTAGTGGAAAGTACCTCTGTTGCAAGGAATGTAAGATGCATTTTTCCAGCTGGATAACCAAGATGAGATGCATCGACCATTTCATCAACTGGCTCAGCATAGTGAATGTAAGATGCTCTCCCACCATTTTCATTTCCTGTAGTACCACTATCAGGTTCACCATCATCATCAAGATCTGCAAAATCCATCCATTGCCCTACTTCTGGAGCCCTCCAAAGACAACCTGCTTGAGTTCCACCAGTTGCTCTACAAAGAGAACCGTGCCACAAATATTCTGCAAGATCATTTCCAGGATGAGGGACATCGCTCACATCAAAAATTCGTAATCCTGCTTCCCAATATGCACCATAAACAAATGTTCTACCAAATCGAGGATCATTTGAATCTTCACCGGGCCACTGTTGGACGGTCATATCATGAATATATATCCATCCACCTCGAGTTGTTTCCCAAGAAACCTCGGCCTCCCCTACTTTGACGATTCGAGGCAAGTCACCATATGCAGCAAAATTAAGATGTGCAATTGTAATGCCTCCACAAGCATCACCTTGGCCAACATCACACTGTTCATAATCTGGATTTGCCACAAAGATATACCATTCTCCATCAATCATATGAGTATACAAATTATGTGGACCACTTGGATGATCAAAATCATACCATGAATCAACCCATGTTGGATCAGATTTATCGGTTACATCGATTAAAGTCACAGTTACTTGAGCAGGGTCACCCCATTCTCCAACGTTAGGATCAGCATTTCCAGAATCAACCAATTGATTCTGCACAATCACATATTCTCTAGCATTATATTCTAGATACTTTACATCCAAAACTTGTGTATTAGGGTCGAGATAAACTCCAGTTACAGTGGTATTTCTAGGGTCAGTAACATCGACAATATGCATCTCTTTCCATCCAGCAATGTAAGCATATCTTCGGCCATCTGGACTATCTGCAACCTGTACCTCAGCATTTCCTGGCTCCGTTAACTGATTGAATGATAATGCCTCAAAATTAGGAGTTGAAAGATTATGTTGACTCCCATTTCGATGGTCATGACCTTCAACATCTTGGATTAATGGATCGAACAAAAATTCAGAATCAATTTCAGATGTAGACTCTTCACTAGTGATTGCTAAAACAGCAGTCGTAAGGCTTACAGTGGCTAGTAAAGCAACTACTGCATAGCCAATCAACATACGATTATCCATAGCCTCACCTCTCCAATATATCCTGCGCAACTGTTCGGTAGTGTTGAAGTCATCGGACCCTTGGCAGTGCCATGAACAGGGCGATGTTGGCAACCATCATCATCGCCTCTTGCATCTTTATTCCGTCGGCTTCTGCTCATGATCCGAATACATTCACAATTATCATCGGAGAAGAAGGACCGATTCCAACTAATGTTACTGGGCAGGTACTTTTCACCAATGATAGTGTGTGGTTCCGCAATGTGGATAACGGAGAGAACATCACTCACCTAATTCGATTAGATATCGATGGAGATGGATTGTTTAATGGGACTGAAGATATAAGCTCCGGTGAGTTACATGACTCTTGTGAATTGGACGAAAACGGAACCAAAGTCAATGAACAATGTGAGGTCGTTTTCAAAGTTTTATTCAACGAAAGTACTGGACTAATTTCAGGTGTTTTCGACTATGAAGATATTAGTTCAAATGGCACAGTATATACTGGAACGATTGTTGTGAATAAAGATGTACATACAACCAATGTAGGACCTAATCCAAATTATTCTACAGAAAATCAAAATGATGATGAAAGTGTCACTCATTCAGATAATAATCGTCAGAAATTGATAGTTTTGAGTATGAGTGCAGGAATTGCTGCAATTGCAATATTGATGATTATTTCTCGCCCTACTCCACTACATGCAGAAAAATATCGTGAGTTGATTTCCCAGAGTGAAGAATAAGCGTCACCCTCAAATCAAAGACTCTACACGACGAAGGGTAAGGGGCGCTTAGCTCAGCTTGGAAGAGCACTTGGTTTGCAACCAAGTGGCCGGGGGTTCAAATCCCCCAGCGTCCACCATTATTCTTCTGAATCATCTTGGTTCGGTTCTAATGCATATGATACAGCGATAGTAACAATACAACTTGCAAAAAGAGCAGATAAAAACACATTTAGATTTGCTAATCCAAACTCATTTGTTGGAGAGAAAATGTACCCTATTCCAGTTGAAAAATCTGCAGTATATGATCCATATGCAATAACGCCTACAAACCCAGAAATTGCACCCATCATTGCCCCAGTAGAAGTAATCTTATCCCAAAGGGTAAGCAATACAGGAGCAACTGTGGCAGCTGCTAACAAATCAGCAAAAAGGAATATCCCAAAAACACTTGACGCATCAAATGTAAAATTTACAATAGTGGGTCCTGTTGCCAAATAAATAGCCAGAGGAATCATAGTAATCGTCACAATTCTAACCTGACTAAGATCCATCTTTCCATCAGATAGATCTCTAGAGATAGATGCAGTAATTGCATTCTGTAAAGTATCTACACTTGAACAAACCAAAGCAATACCAAGAATAATAAATCCAGATATTACGAGTACGTGAACATCTTCTAAAAGAATGAAAAATGCTGCTGATGGATCCGCTGCGGTCCCTCGCGCAGCAACTACTGTTCCTATTACCCCCATAATGAAAACTAATGGCAATACTAGTGATGCAGCTAAAAGAGAACCCTTCCTTAATGCTCCATCATCTTCAGATGCCCATGTCCTTTGCCAATTACCTTGAGAAAACATTTCAGCAGCAGTGATTGCAATCACAAGGGCCAATCCAGATGAAAATGACTCCATGTAAGACATACTTCCGATGCTCCAATTTTCTGATCCTTCGGGATTGTATGCTTTAGCATCTGAAATAAATGAACTAATATCGCCTGTGAATAAAATGAGTAGTAATGATATAACCAGCCAAATTACAACCCAAGCCTGAATATTATCAGTTCGAAGAGAAGCAGGCAATCCACCATACCCAACATATGCGGCAGTAACTAAACCTACGGCGACCATGGGAAAAAGTGGATCCATATCTGAAAGTACGAACATTGCTTTTCCAATAGCAGTAAATTCTGCGAAGAGAAATGTGAACATGTAAATTACAGAAATTATTCCTACGTAAATTTGCATCGGACGTCCGATTCTCATTCGAACATAATCTGCTAGAGTAACCCCATTAGGCAATCTTCTTCGAATCATAGGGCCTACATAAGCCAATAAGAGAAAGGGGGTTGCTGCAGAAATAGCATATCCAACAACATCCCAAAACCCTCCCCAATAACCTACTTCTGAAGGCCCAAATAAAATCCATATCCCCATTCCAGAAGCGAATAGACTTAGTCCAATTTTAAGCCAATTCTGAGTACCACGAGCAGACAAAAATTCATCTTGTTCGATTTCTTTATCCCTGACTGCTTGGAAGCCAATATATCCAAAGAAACCCAGCGTAGCAATCATTAGTAGGTATGCAATATTTGTGTTCATTTCTCTCCCTCCGTCGGCATTAACCGAATCAGGTCAATGGGTCGCCACCTAAAGTGACCTCTCAGCAATTGCTCCCCAGTAATCATTGCTCAGATGGACATTAATTTAACATTTTGACAGTACATTACTATGTATTAGAAAATCGTGATCGGTTCATGCCTGTGGAACCTCTCGGAGAAATCGCATATATCACGGGAGAGGCGATATCTGAAACCGTAGGCAAGAAATTGGAAAAAATACCATTTTGGAAAAAAATTAGAACATATCTCGTATTTGTTCCAATTTTAGTTTGTATAATTTGGTTCGTAGGAATAAATCAAGGATTGATATGATTACAATCGCTGTGTTCAAGGGCTTATTCAATCCTGAATAATTCATGGAACGAATGAAATCCGTAGAAGATTGGATGAAACACCCTATTCAAGATGAGTTAGGAGACGAATATACTCCTGATGGATTATGGAGTACATTGATGTCAAGAGTTGCAAAATTCCACCATAAACATGACTTTGCAAATCCAGAAAATAATGGGCACGACATGGGGTATAGGATTTCACTAACTGTAGAAGAATTGGGAGAATTAAGTGCAGCAATCACCAAAGGAAAGCCGAAGGAAGAAATTGCCGAAGAATTAGCAGATCTATTCATTCTAACTCTCGGGAATGCATTGGCAATGAAAATCGATCTTGAGAAACATGTACACATGAAATTAGACAAAATCATGAAACGTCCATCTCGACGCGGCGGAATGGGACTTAGAGTGACAGAATACACCGACGAATGAGTCAATTTGTTTACTCAAGATGTTTAGTGGGGCCGTGGCCGGGACTTGAACCCGGGCTGACAGGACCACAACCTATCGTGCTAACCGCTACACCACCACAGCCATGATGTAAACGAACCACCCAATGCCGACTTATCAAGCGTTCCTATCTTACTATGCTCAATACACCATCGGATTGAAGGAGAATAGATTCTCTCTAGAATCATGATGGGGCGACGCGGGGCTTGTCTGATTGTCATCTCAATCTTGTTTATTTCATGTATTCAAAGCATTCAAGCAGTAACTGTTGTTAAGGCGGATCCAATTGATCTAATGCCACCTAGTACATTGAATAACGAATCCCTTTGGGAAATTGGTTCAAGCTTAAATGACACCAGTCCTGCCCATTATTCTACAATATCTATTGAAGAAACGGGCATGGTTATTTCACATTCTAGACCCGAAAATACTGCAACATCAGTCGCTTGGGCGTCGACATCCTCTACGAACTCGATTGCCGCCACTGGGATTCCTGATGGAGGAGTTGCAGTTTCTAAAGGACCAGATATCAAAGTTTCAGGATTTGACCATAGCACGACTTCATCAAATATGCTACTAAATATCAGCCTAAGCCTAATACTCACTATTCCTGATATATTATCTGATGACGAAGTTCGTTTTGTTGTGGACCGTGGTGATGGACCCCTCCTCATACATACAATAAGGCATACTTTTGCAGCTACAGAATATACTCAATCCGCTCCATTGTTGTTGCCACTATATGATGAAAATGATCCATGGACTTGGACAGATATTGCTCAAACAGAAGTATTGGTTGACTATGTATCTGTCAATGGAATAGATGACTCAGAATTACAACTTGATGCTGTTGCTGTTCTAGCATTGCATCGTTCGCCATGGTTCGCCTTTGAAACTACAACTGCTTTGCATACTACTGGACCACTAGATATGCCAATCATGGACTTTAATTCATTATCTGGAGAAATTGAATCACTAACAATTTCATCATGTGGACTGGAACCATCTTCTTCGAATCCAGGTATATGGGACTTAGAGAATATTGAACGCCCTTTTAATCAACAATGGGGAAGAGTCCACCTAACAGGGAATGGAAATAACACTATTCAGATTAAACAAACAGAAAGTATGACTTGGACCACAGTTTTAGACAGTGATTTAATTGGAATTAATCAAGATTCCATTGATATTCGAATAACTATTATTGATGGATGTGTATCGAATTTAAGAATTGACATTAATGACCCAAGCTTACATGTCTCATATCGCATAGAAGGAAATGACACAGGACTTGTTACATCAATCTCTTCGCTTCGATTTGCAGTCGGTGGTAGTTTAGTTGAAGAAGTACCAATTTCCAATTCAAATGGGACATTTTCTATTCCAATTGGTCACCTCCTCGGAAACGATGGTGATTCTTTGGAAATAGGTGTTGGAAGCCGTTTCCAATGGTCATCTGATGGGAGCCCTCAAGATACAACAATTGTCATAGAATCAATGATGATTGATGGAGGATATATTGTTGAATTTGATCAAGACCCTCAATGCCAAAATGTCGACGATCAAACATTCTACGAAGATGATCCGGGAAGATATCTACCATTCAGGTACTACTGTACAGACGACATTACTCCATCAGAGAACCTACAGATTACAGTTACCTCAAGTAATTCAGCCGTACTTGTCTCTTCCGTTGTTGGAGATGAAATCCTCCTAATGCCTCAAATTGAAATGAGTGGTACAGTAGATGTTGATATTTTAGTTACCGATGAAAGAGGAAACATATGGACAGACCAAGTAAATGTACTCATTAATGAAGTAAATGATGCACCTACAATTTCCGGACTACCCACTTCAGTATATATCGAAGTTGGAACCCCATACCAAATGACATTAGATATCCAAGATATAGATTCAACATCAATCTCAGTTACTACAGATAGAGATTGGGCCACTGTGGAAAATTCAAATGATAATTCATGGATTTTCACATTGGCACCGTCAGAATCTGGCCAAACATTCGTTACAATAATGATTGAAGATGAGGATACAAGAATTAACCGTACGATTGAAGTAATTTCAACATCAACACCAGACCTATCGATTGAAAGTATAGATGTAATATTGGGCGATCAAACTCTATCAACTCCTATTTCTGTTGAAAATGGAGATGTTGTTTCATTTAGAATATTAGTGAGAAATACTGGATCAGTTGAAGTAACTTCAGTTGGAGTAGAATGTAACGTAGGAAATGTTTCAGTTCCGGGAGACATAATTCCATCAATCTCCCCAGGAGGTTTAGGAACTGTAATTTGTTATTGGTCTGCTTCTGGAACTGGAACCATTAGCATGACTGCTGAGGCTGATGCTAATGGATTAATTGATGAATTTAACGAATTCAATAATATCGACACTTTATCTCTTACCGTTACAGATGTTGAAAATAGTGATCCTTTGAATATTATAGAAAACACAGATGGAGGAAGTGGGACAGTTCCAATTCTTTTACTTTCAATCATAATTGTTGGTCTAGCTGCAGCAGCATTTCTACTAGGACCAAAGAAACTTGAACGCCCACATAATACTCCAAATGAACGTTCAAAACGAAGATAGTGAAATACATCCACTTCAACATGCGGATGGCGGATAATGCAGAAATGAGCATGAAACTTGATATTTGGTTCATCGAACGAAAGGTTGTCTCGAAGTCTTAGGATGGGTAGGCGGGTGTGTGATTGAAGTGCAAAAACTGCTCGTTAGAGTGGAAACAGAAGAATGGGTGTATGAAGCGTTTGAACTTAGTTAGTCGACTGCTCGCCGCGCCATTGACGCGGATAAACATCAGCAGGCAAAAGAACAAGTGAAGGCTTTGCAACCTCCCCTACTTTGATTTGGGGAATTTCAGCAGTACTTCTAGTAGCATTAGCTATTGCTACCACCTCTCCTTTCATACTCCAAAGTATAATCTCTTCATCTGATTCAAATTCTCCTTGTATTGCTTGAATACCTGGGCGTGTCAAAGGAGCACCATGAGAAACTGCAGATACTGCTCCATCCTTTAGAATGAGGCCTGGGCGCCCATCCATTAGAACATCAATAGGAGAAACAAGCCTAAGCATTGCGGATGCATCACCGCTTTCTCTCCATAAATGGACAGCATCGACTAAATCCTCCATTGGAACACAGTGATCTTCAGTAAAACGACCTGAACGAGTTCTTCTGAGTTCTATCAACTGAATTGGGCAATTAATCATCAGACCAAGATCGCGGGCTAATGTTCGAACATATGTTCCAGCATCACAAGCAACTCTAATCGCAGCAAGACGGTCTTTTGTATCTAATACCTCAAATGCACGAATGCGTCGAGTTCTTACTTGTACTTTTACTGCGGACTCAGAAGGTGGAACATTGTAAATTTCTCCTCTAAGCGAAAGTATTGCATCTCCAAGTGCACTCATATCGGCTTCACCACCAATCTTGAGAACGCCAACATACTCTTTGTCATGGCTAAGAACTTGAGACGTTAATCTACGAGCTCTTCCAGTCATGAGAGTAAGTAAGCCAGTAGCAAATGGATCTAAAGTACCTCCATGAGCAAGATGGTCTATTCCAAGAATATCTTTTGCCCACGCAGCAACTTGGTGAGATGTAGGCCCTGCAGGCTTATCGATTAGAATCAAACCAGCATCAAGACGTTCTTCAAGAGATCTCTGCCAAACAGGAGAACCATGGCTTGAATCAGTAACTGCTGTTGAATCGATTATTGTTTTTAGTGCCATTATTTTTCCTCCAATTAGTTGTCCAATGCCCTTTCTACTGCTAAAAGTACTTCATCAGCACTGAGGTTAGTTGCATCCACAACAGTAGTGTATGGTTCCATGGACAATATATCGATATCATACAATCTGGTGTAACGTTGACGGTCTGCCTCCTCTCGAATGATTGATTCTTCACGTCTACGTATATCGTCACCTTCTCTGAGAGCTACTCTCCTGAGACGCTCTTCAACATCAACTTCAATCCATATTCTGTGGCAATTAATTTCTTCTCGATATGCCCACCAGCCGGCGAGTCGGGATTCAACAATATCTGGACCGTTTGAATCCCTCATAGATTCAATTAAACGGTCATCAAGAGCATGGTCAACAGATGTATCAGTTTTACATAATTGAGAAAAATTCGCTACAGATAAACCCCTATTTGCCGCTTCTTCACGAAAAACGTCACCTCCATTCAATGAGGTTAACATTCTGCTCTCTGATAACCTTCCAACTAAGGTAGAAGTACCAGAACCGGGAAGTCCGCTAATCGTAATTTGAACCATTAACTCGCCTCAGGGTCTGAAACTTTCCCAACAAACACCACATCTCAAATGACCTGCCTTTCCCCTAGATAGATCAGTAGACGAACATATAGGACAACATCCTTCAATTACAGTTGAAGAAATGATTTGATTGCCCGATTTCTTCTTACTCTTCGATGACGATTTTCGACCACCTCCTCTTTGAGAACGTTGAGTCCTAGATGATGAACGAGTTTCTTTTCCTGAATCCTTCAGCATATCCAAGAGTGGCTCTGGAATTTTTTCACCTGATACGATTAAAGGATGGGTTCGATAACGAATAAGACGAATATGTCTATCTAATATTCTACCAAATGGCGCACTTAGACTAATGTAAACAAATACCCAAGCGGGGAAAATCCACATGACTCTATCGTTCATATTCCATTGAGGCTGCCAAGGTAAACTTAGATGATCTACTCTGAAAGATTCAACATTAGTGTACATCCATCCAAAAATACCGAAAATGAACACCATTGTGAACATCATTGGACGCATCATACCCATTTGCATCTTCATTTGCTCAGGCATCATTCTCTGCTGGATTTTTGAAATTTTATCCAATCGACTAGTGTTCCTCTCCATCCTAGCTTCATTCATCATACTCCGTAATTGCTTATTTCGATGATTGAAATGAGCTTGTTTGACAGGATCCATAAAAAAGGAACGAATGATTGTATTGACAAACATGATGACTGAACCTAGAACTAATACCGTAGGAACAAACAATGAACTATGGAAAGGTATCAATGGTTCAACAACAGTCCCTGCAACAACAGATAATGTCTCTCGAATAGAAGGTATGAATATGAAGAACGACATGACGACGAGCATCAAAAGTGGAGTCAGCATTTGGCCCATCTGGACCTCGGGTTCATCAGAAGACGCTGCCACAATATTCTCTCCCTTGAGGCGGTCGCATGAACAATTCGGTCAAAATAGAACAAATTTACCTAATCAGAATTGATATGAACAAGTTGCACACATAGAACTACCTGGTGGATTCGCAGCATTACAAATTGGACAGATTATGTCTGCTTGAGATTCAGATGAGGCCACTTCTTCGGTTGGTTCTTCAGATACTTCCTGTGCACCTGAGAATGAATCCTCCATTAATTTCGACATCATGGCATCCATTGTAGCTTCTTCTTCACTAGCAACTTCCTCTTCAGCAACTTCCTCTTCAGCAACTTCTTCTTCAGCAACTTCCTCTTCAGCAACTTCCTCTTCAGCAACTTCCTCTTCAGCAACTTCTTCTTCAGCAACTTCTTCTTCAGCAACTTCTTCTGTAGGAGACCACGCTTCTGCAGCATTGGTTAATTCAGTCTTATTCAGATAGTTATTGCCGTCATCATCAAATGAGGCTGCATGAGCAACAAAGCCATCACGATCTTCAATTCCAAACTTCTTCATTACTTGATTTAGAACATTGTCTGAGAATCCCATTTCCTTACTGGGTTCGTCATCATCTCCATCTTCAGTGACTTCTTCATCAGCAGATTCTTCTTCAGAGGAATCAACAATTAGTGCAGGAGATTGATTATTGAAATCCTCATCTATTTCATCACCAAATACTGCGCCATGGAACTGCTGGGCAGACTTCACATCATATTCTGCATCTGAATCACCTAAAATTTCGTACATTATCTCAATTCTTTCACCCTTTGCGATAACTCCAATATTCCAAACTACTTTAGTACCCTGTTCATGAGACTCTTCTGCATTAGAAGTATCATGCGTATTACCCATACTTGAATCAATTCTAGTACTCTTCAATTCAAATCCATGTGGAATAATATCGTGGATTATTAGACCCTCAAGAGCAGTATCAGACTGGTTATGGAACATTACTAACACTTCATATCTGCCAGCTCCACCAGCAGGGAAGACCTGTTTTCCAGTATTGAACTTCCTTCTTTTGTGACTAACTCGTAATGTAGGAACTTCTTCAGCGCCTCTAGTTGTAATTGGTCCTGTTTTCTCAGCACTAAAGTCAACTCTTACAGGAGCAGCAACTAAGTCATTATTCGGACTAGGGTCAGGTGCATTGATTTTGTAAGAAACACGTAGAGTAGAATTAGATTCTAATCCAATAGGTCCTGTTTTTCCGACTGTAATTCGTAGAGTACTACCTGGTCCATCAGGAGATAGATGAGTTTCCTCAATAGATACTCCATCCATCACTTCAACCTTGAACATGTCAGGCAATAGAGCATCCCCATCTATATCAATACGAATTGAGGCAGATTCTGGCTTAGTGAAAAGACCAGGGATATCATCAGTTATTCGCATCAAATTAATAGGGGCACTTCCAGTATTACTTACCTTAAGTTCAACATTTACATCAGCTTCTCGATATGACTTCAAAACTGCAAGATCCATTGCCTTAGTTACTTCAGCTTCCAACACGGTCAACACAGTTGGTTCCATAGTTAACGTACCAGAAGTAGTTCGTACTGCTCGCGGAATTACACTGTATGTTAATTCCTGACTAAAATTCGGTTGGTCCCTCGAATCAACTTGTTTCTCATCACTTTCCCAGCGTCCACTAGGCCTAACATCTTCAGGTACATCAGCAATATCAAACAATGGCATTTCTTCACCTGCAACATTAACGCGTAGAAGAACTAAGTCAACTGCAAAGGTCGATTTATTCTCAAATACGGCTTGGCAACTCCAAGTATCGGGCCTTTCACCTTCATTTGCATTCATGTAAGAGAAACACTTTGCACAACTATCAACTTCAACGAAATCCATTCCAGAAAGAGTGGCATCTGCATTGTATGTTGCAGTTGTAGCACCCGAATCAAAAGACCCTATTGCGTCTGCAACTACTGATGCAACCAAATCTAGTGAAGTACTAGATCCAGCAGGGAGAACCCCTACATTCCAAATAAGGTTGGAGCCATCAATATCATATGAATCTCCAGATTCATAAGTGAACTGGGAAGGAATTTCTCTAGTTACTAATACATCATTCAATACACATGCAGACGTATTTTCAACAGTAATTTTTACAGAAACTGGAACAGAATCTTCTGAATGAGAAAGTGAACTTGATGGTTTGTTTTCCCTCTCAGGATGAGTATCAATTACTTCTGAAATTCTGAGCATTTGAGGACCCTTCACACTATAGTCAAATGATTCCTCTGAACCTGCTTCTAATTCACGCATCTTGATATGAGAATCAAGGTCAGTGTGGTCATTTCCATTTAGATAAATATCTAAATCCCACAAACGATCCTTATCACTTGGATTTTGGAGCGCTAAGGATCCTGCAACTGATTGTTTAACAACAGAACCATCGGAAGAAACAGAAGTATCCTCAACCTCATGTAAATGAACTGATAATTTATCTCCAATAATTCCATCAACAATTCCTAATGGCCTAACACGTGCACCAGTGTGATCAGCGGTTGGAACCGACAATGGATCATTCATTGAACCTGCATCAACAGGATCGGAATCAATACTCATAGATTCAAGGGCATCCGAAACCTGTACCTCTGATTCTGATTCAACTTCCTCTGCATCAGATGAAGGAGCAAGTAAATCAGCAGCCAAGGAAGCACCTAAATCGCCCAGTAGGTCTTCTTCCAAATCAGAAGGAGGAGCTGGAGGAGCCAATAATTCGTCTCCTAAACCAGAACCAAGAGGAGGAGCCGGAGGCGCATCCATTGGAGGTGCCAATAATTCGTCTCCTAAACCAGAACCAAGAGGAGGAGCCGGAGGCGCATCCATGGGTGGAGCAGGTGGAGCATCCATCATTGGAGGAGCCGGAGGCGCATCCATGGGTGGAGCAGGTGGAGCATCCATC